>Ga0307990_1002382_pt1 | contig 15065 bp, 11 predicted proteins | sample EllFjometagen129_FD_203168 | JGI IMG/M metagenome (GOLD analysis project Ga0307990, IMG submission 203168) | Marine microbial communities from Ellis Fjord, Antarctic Ocean - #129 | ecosystem: Environmental > Aquatic > Marine > Unclassified | place: Southern Ocean | collected 2014-10-08
GGCCAATACCTGGTGATGACACCGACAGCGCACTGCTACTTCGACTTCGTCCAGTCGCCCGATAAGAAATCCGAGCCGCAGGGGTTCGGCAGGTCCGTCATCACGCTTAGGCGGGCCTACGAACTGAACCCAATCCCAGCCGATGTCGCACAGGTGAATCCCAAGCTGGTCCTCGGCGCCCAGGCCAACCTGTGGGGCGAACGAATGAAAAGCTTCCCCCACGTGCTATACATGACCTACCCGCGAGCTTGCGCACTGTGCGAAGTCGCCTGGTCGGCGGATGAGGGACGCGACTACGCGGAGTTCTTCACTCGCCTGAAAACGCACCTGAAGCGGCTCGACGCAGCCGGGATCAACTACCGCGAGCCGACCTCCGTCGATCAGCCGAAATAGTAATCGCACCGGCCTGCACACCGGGCAAAACCATCCAAGCAAAGAGAAAGCCATGAGCAACATCGTGAAACCTTTAGGCGGCGGTGAGAAACTGACATCCAAGCAGCGCGTCCGCACTACCCTTGCCAATGGTGTCCCCGATCGCGTGCCGATCAACTACGGCGCGAACCCCGGCATCGATGGCCGACTCAAGGAGCACTTCGGACTGGCGCCCGACGACTGGGAGGGACTGCGCCAGATCCTCGGCGTAGACTTCCGCGCCGTCGGCGCGCCGCACAAGGGGACGCGACTGCACGCGGAAGTGCCCGATCGCCACGTGGACCCCCGGTGGGGTGTGCATACGCGATATATCGCCCACGATACCGGCGGATACTGGGACTACTGCGACTTCCCCTTGCGAGACGCCGATGAGGCCGCCGTCGCCGCCTGGCCCATGCCGTCGCCCAACGACTACGACTACTCCAATGTCGCCGCCGCCTGCCGGGCAAAGGCCCCCTACGCCGTCCACGTCGGCAACCCGGGCCTGGGCTGTGTGATGAACACGGCCGGCTTCCTCCGGACCATGGATCAGATGTTCGTGGACCTGATAACCGACGACCCTGCCGGGCTCCTGCTAATCAAACGCCGCATGGACATCGAATTTGAAGTCGCCCGCCGCGTGCTCGAAGCCGCCGAGGGCGGGATCGATTTCTTGTGGATGGGCGAGGACCTCGGCACGCAGCACAGCCCACTGATCAGCATGGACCTGTTCCGCAAGCACATCAAACCCTATCACCAACGATTGATCGACCTGGCCGACTCCCACGGCATCCCGGTGATGATCCACACATGCGGATCAAGCAGTTGGACGTACGAGGAATACATCGCAATGGGAATGTCCGCCGTGGACACGCTCCAGCCGGAGGCGAAGAACATGTCGCCGGCGTATCTCAAACGAACCTTTGGCGGGCGGCTTGCATTTCACGGCTGCATCTCCACGGCCGGGCCGGTAGCAGACGGTACGGTGGAAGACACCGTCGCCATATGCAGCGAGACCCTCGACATCATGATGCCCGGCGGAGGCTACTGCTTCGCCCCCACCCACGAGCTGCAAGACAACTCACCGACCGAAAACGTAGTGGCAATGTACGAAACCGCCCACCGCCTCGGACACTACAACTGAGGAGCAGGCGACTCGGCCTTGGCGGGCGCCAGTTCGATCAGCGTTATTTCTGGCCTGGCGCAGAAGCGCACTCGCGGCGCTATGCCGCCTTCCATGCCGATGCCTCGATTGACGTACAAGTGCGTCGAGCCGACCTTGTACAGGCCTCGCTCGAACCGCTTGCCGTGGCGCGACACGGTAATCAAAGCCCCATAAAATGGCAGGGCTACCTGCCCGCCGTGAGTGTGGCCACAAAGTTGGAGGTCCACGTCCCCGCGCTCGGCAACCTCAAGAATCGGATCAGGATGGTGATACAGCAAAACCTTGCACGCCCCTTCGGGCGCCGCATCAAGTGCCACAGCCAGTTTCGGCTTGTCATACGACGGTGAGCCAACAAACCACACGTCGGCCCCGGCAGCGGTGATTTTGACACCCTCGCCGGAAAGTTCCCGCACCCCTGTGCCGCCGAAGAAGTCCAGCTTGCCATACCCACCCACATCCCAATTGCCGCGAACCGCCAGCGTCGGGGCAATCTCAGCCAAGCGGGTCATGCACCGGCGAAACCGCCGCAGACCACGGCGATCGTTCAACGCGTCACCCGTAAAGACGATCACGTCGGGCGACAGACCCGCGACAATGTCGGGGACATCTTCGGCCAGGTCGGCGTAGGCCTCGCAGTGAAAATCGCTTACTTGAACGATCCGCACGGGACGGCTGGCCCCGCGCAACCTGGCGCTTTCTACCCGAACCCGCGTGACCTCCACCCATCGCGGCTCGATGAAACGCCCGTACACCATGCACAACACCCCACCGACCGCCAATGTCAGGACAATCCGCCGCAGCCAAATGTACCGCCGCGAATGCACCCTGGCAGGAGTTTGTCGGCCCCGCCGGGTCACCCAACGCCACCCTGCGCGCATAACCATCCCCCCGGCCGCAGCGTAAAGCAACGCCAGCGAGCCAAGGAAAACCAAAATCACGAGCTTCTCTGAAGGTTTCATAGCCCAAAGATACCCCAACACCACCATTGAGGACAACCGTCTCATCGCCCGAAGGAACCTTCTCCAGCGATTACCGAGCCACGCCGCGCGGGGGCAGCGCGGTGCTTACCGCTTCTCGGTCATCTCGCCCCAGCCCATGGCTTGGGTGATCTCGTCTTTCTTCTTATCGACGAGGTAATGGCCGACGGCAAAGAGGAGCTTCTGTTCCGGGCCGGAAAGGTTGTACCAAGTCCACACTTGGCGAGCGAGAGTGAAGGGCGTCTCTTTGGCGGCTGGCTTGAAGCCCAGGCGATGGAGGGCGGCAAGGTCTTCCGGGCCGAAGCCGAATCGCTCGAGCGGCTTGAAGTCCGGGCAGTCCAGCAGATCGTCGAAGCTCAGGAAGATCGGGTGGATATCCGTCGGCGGGTTCCGCGACGAGCACAGGGCGCAGATCACTTCTCGATACCGGGCCCGCCATGCGTCGAGAAAGGCGGTGGCCATGCGAAATGCCGTAGCCGCCGCCGCCGGGGCATTGTCGCACTTGGAATACGGGGTCAGCGGCCCATTGTATGCGTCGATCACGATAAGCACCTTCCGCTGCGCCTTGTCCTGCCTCAGCATTCGGATAGCGGTGATTGACCCGAACACGTCGGCCAGGCCACCGTCGACGAGGTGCAGATACGGGTTGGCGGGGTCCATGCCGCTTTGCATCGTGCAAGCGGGGATGAGCACGGGAAACGTCCCGCTGGCAGTCAGACCAACCGCCAGCGGAGTCTCGTAGGCGAAGGCCATTTCCCGCAAGGCCACGTTGGCGTCGCTACCGCCCGTCCCAGCCCGGCCTGCCGTATCGCGACGAAACTTCTTCAGGCGATGTGTGTACCCACGAATATCATAGAGCCGCAGGTGCTCCGGCGTGAACGGGAAGATGGCTGCGTTCTCGTAGGCAGTGGCGTTGGCGACCCAGTAAGGCAGACGAACGGGGCGATCAATGTCAGCGCTCGGAACGAACATGTCCGAAAGCCGCAGGCTGGCATCCCTGGCAAACCTTGCGTTCGGCGAGCTTGACGAACGCAGTTTCCGGGCTCGCCAGAGCCGGCCCAGAATGCGATCATCGAATGAGTTCTCCAGGAAGTCGCCGCGATGGAACGAGCCAGCCGTCACGATCGTCAGCGCCCCGCGGATGATGTCGTCTACATAGTTGTACTGAAGGTTCTCCCGCAAGCTCGGATCCGTGAACTGTCTGCCAGGGGGCGACTTTGAGCCATCAACGGCCATCGCCTCAGCCAGAGAGTAACGCTCAGGCGAACCACTAAACAGTTGGTAGTCGTACAGGCTGGAGATGTACCCAGCCGCACACAGCCCTCCGCCGGATACGGTCGATAAATAATCCACCTCGACGAGTGCGTTGGCGACGGCGCGAGTCCGGGGCGCGTTGGCGTCATCACCGGCAGCGCCGCCGGGGCGCTTGAGTTGCTCCAATCCAAGCATCACGCCCACGCCGAAATTCCCCGCGCGGTGTCCCCCGCCCGAAATCGCAATCGCCATCGCCAGGTTCGCATCCTGCGGACCCAGTCGCTGCTGGACGGGCTTGTACCCTCCCAAGTCAATGGCACACTCCTGAAACCGCTCGCCCCGGCAGGGGCCAATCAGCGTGCTCGCATCCTGCGTAACGCAGCCAGGAAGCGCCAACACCGCAACGGCCAAGACCACTACAGTAAAAGCCCGCAAGCTACCGGGAACACGCCTGGCCTCAATAAGAGGCAAGGTCGCCCGGCGTCGACAGGTTCCCGTGACTTGCACCCCGTTTCTTCGCATGGTGCGTAGAGACTACTCCCAACTGGAGCAGACAGTCAACAGAGCAAAATAAACAGGGCCGCCGGATTTATCCGACGGCCCTGATGAGGAACGATAGCTGGCGTCGCACCGCATCGCGGCGCGGCCTGGTTAGTTCGGGGTGACCTGGGTGGCCTTTGGCGGGGCCTTCTTGTCGGTCGTCGGGTTTGCGGCGATTGCCTTGCCGTAACGGACGGCGCCGTACTTATCCGAAATCTTCTTCATGATCGGGTTGCGGTACGGATACCAACTGCAAGCCGGGAAGTACTTGACCTTGCCGTCATCGACGTCCACGTAGGCGAAGGCAGCCTTGCAGTGTTCCAAGCGGGCGCAGTCGATCGAATGCTGCTCCTCGAAGGGAAGCCCGGCCACACGCATGATGGCCTTTGGCCGGCGGGCCTTGAAGTTGCCGTACTCGGACTTCGGCTTGAATATCTTACGCCAGATGAACGCGCCGAACGAACGGAAGGGCTTTTTTCCGATCAGACGCGTTATGCGAAGGGTCTTGAGAGCCCAGGGCGCTACGGCTGCGATGATGATCAGCCGGCCCCGGTGACGCTGGAAGAACTTCTTCGGATCGAGTTTGTCGAGTTTCGGCTCGATCCGTTTGGAGATTGCCTCGAACTCCATGGCCACCTGCTTGAAGGACTTCTTCAGGACGTGGTTGATACCGTGAAATCGCTCGCCATCAGAAACCAGCAGCGTCATAGACTCGCAGTTGGGGTGCACGCCAGCCAAAAGAAGGACTTCGGACCGCGGGTTGTCGCGGAAGAATGACCGCGGCTTCTTCATGGCGTAGGTCATCCCGGCCGGGATGAACTCGACCTCGTTGCCGGGGATACTCTGGTTGACCATCTCCTCGACGTCTTCCAGCGTGGTGTGACGCTCGACCTTGAACTCGCCGGGGTCCCAGTTTTCGGTCAGCGGGATCAGACCCACATCGGAAATCAGGTCGCGGTTCTCGTGGAGAAACTCGAACATGTCGGCCATGTACTGGTCGTTAAAGCCCCATGCGGCGCAACCGATAATCGTGTGCTTGCGTCGGGAGTACTTTTTGAGGTTCTCCAGAGCCTTCATCTTCTTGGCATAGGCGGGGCGGTTGGCGCGGAGCTTCTCGTAGATGTCGGCGTTTCGCCCGTCGAAGCCGAGTCGCATGGGCACGCGGGCTTCGCAGAGCATGCGACAGTATTCCTCATCGGCGAGTCGCAGGCCATTGGTGGTGACGTGAGGCCTCATTCCGTGTTTCCGGGCAATGGCAATGATGTCCATCAGGTCCTCGCGGACCGTCGGCTCGCCTCCGAAGAGCATAACCACGGGTTTGGGGTCCAACTTGCCGAGCGTCTCAAAAATCGTCTCGAAGTACTCCATCGGCGGGTTGAAGTCGAAGCCCATGTCGCGAATGGTCGCGATGCAGATCGGGCAGTTCATGTTGCAGCGGTTGGTGACATCCAAGAAGACCATGTTTGGGTGGTGGTCCCGCTGGCAGGTGTCACATTTCATGGTGCAGGTCGCCTTGTCGGTCACGACGTACTGCGACATATCCCGCTTGGCCTGCCAGGCCGCCGCATTCGTGCTGACAAGAGAGTCGTTGATCCCGCACTTGGGACATTCCTTGACAATCCATACCTGCCCATCACGAATCTCGAACGTGGCAGGTACTACTGCCCGACAATCATTGCATATGCCCAGATTTTCCGTATCCATCTACCTCATACTCCATTTGCCCCCTGCCTTCCCCGCCAAGGCCAGGCGAGCCATGACCAGGCGACGGGGTTTGAGTTCTAAAACTTCGTAAAGATCATGTCCATAGTGTAACTTTGACGGACAGCCAAACTAGGACGAAATATGCTCATTTAGCGGAAATATCCTCGCCCGCCTCAGGTATCTCCGAGGGAATGGGAGGAACGTATTCATTCAAAGCTTTACGATAACTATCAATTGAATAACGAATTATCCATCGTTTCTTCTCCTGGCCCTTCACGAACAGAATAGCCGTCGGGAAAAAGACGATATCATGTCGCTGCTTTATCGCTCTGGAAGGAACGCTAAAAAAGCCTGTCATTGTCTCAAATTTAGCCACAACGGCCCGACCCCGATATTCGTCAACCAATCTATCCATGATGCCGTCCAGAGGAATGCACGTAGCGCAGCCGCCCTTGTAAAAGTCCACGAGCACCGGCTTGTCGGAGTTAATTACGATCTCCTGAAAGGCATCCGCGTCGGCAATCCGCGTGACCTTGTGCCCGGCGCAACCGGTCGCCAGCAGCGACAGGACAACGCAGGCCGCCATTGCCAGGCCGCAATGGGTATCTGCCCCGGTAACGGCAACCCGTAAACCCCTGATCGCCTTCAATGCCATACTAACTCTCCTGCTGCAAATAGATGTCATGGGTAAATAACCCGCGAGCCAACCGGCCTGAAAGCCCGTGGCGAGGGGCCATCGGCTTTACTGTAAAACTGCCTGGAGTTGTGCAAGTTTCTCCTTAACGCGCCCGGCGTGGCCCTGGGGAATAACCTCAGGCCAGTGACGGCGAATCACCCCGTCTGGATCGATAATCACCGTCGAGCGGATCGTCCGTCCGTATTTTTTGTCGCCGATGCCCGCCTGAACCCAGGCGCCGTATGCTTCCATGACCTTGTGGTCGCGGTCGCTCAACAGGTTCAACGACAACTCGTACAACTCGATGAAAGCCTGATGCGTCACGGGCGAGTCGGCGCTTACGCCGTAGACCTCGGCGTTCATGTCACGAAACTGACCCATCAGCTTGGTGAACTCCGTCGCCTCGCACGTGCAGCCGGGAGTGTCGTCCTTCGGATAAAAATATAGCACAACCCACTTGCCACGAAGCTTGCTGAGTGTGACCATCTGCTTGTTCTGGTCAGCCAGTGTGAAGTCCGGGGCCGGACTGTCGGCAATCGGCGAACGCAGCGACGCCGCCTCCTCGTGCTCGGCTGAAAGGTTCTCCGTGCAACCGCTCGAACACCAGAGCGTCCCAGACACAAGGACCGTCAATGCAATCGCTCGAATCGTCATACTGCCCTTTCTCCAACTGCAAAGCACCGGCCGCGCGGTACTCGACTGTCATAATCTGGACTCTACCCGGCTGGGCCGGCCCGTGCAAGCCTGCCTCCGCTTGCTGGACTCGGTCTTCCGGGCTCGGGAGCCTTCAACGTGCTGCTCCGGCTACGCTGCCAGTCCCGGCGGCCATGCCTCATGGTAGGCTGGACGAGAAGGCTTTGCGGCGAAATGACCGAAGATTACGCCAGCCTGCGTTTTAGCGTGCAACCGGCCGGGGCCAAATGAGGTTTGACATTACTGTACGCCGATAGCGAAAAACAAGGAGAAGCGACATGGAAAAAGATCAGACCAGACGTGAGTTCCTTACGGCTGCCGGGGTCGCGGTCGCCGCCGGAACAGTCGGCTATGCCCAGACAGCCGAAGCCAAGCCTGGCAAAGCGTCGGACGCAGCCAGGCCAGCGGACGGACCCGTGAAGATCCTCGCCGTCTGCTGCAGTCCGCGAAAGGGCAAGTCCACCGCGGCGGCCCTGAAGATTGCCCTGGACGGCGCTGCCGAGGCGGGTCCGGGGGTGCAAATCGAACTTGTCGAGTTGGCAGGACTGTCCATCGATGGTGGCCCGGCCGTGGGATTGCCTCTCGCCCCGGGGCAGAAGGATGACTTCCCAGCCGTGGCGGCCAAGCTGACCGACCCGGCCGTGCGCGGAATCATCATCGGCACGCCGGTATATTTCAGTTCCATGAGCTATTTGTGCAAGGCGTTCATGGACCGCTGGATGGCCTTCCGCAAGAGCTTCGCCCTGGCCGACAAGGTCGCCGGCGTCCTGGCCTGCGGCGGCAACCGCAACGGCGGACAGGAAGTTACCATCCGCTCTGTGCAGGATTCACTGTTCTGCCATGACATGATCGTCGTAGGCGCCGCCAGGCCCACATCGCGCTTCGGCGCGGTTGTCTGGGCCAAGGGAAACGACAAGGACAGCGCCAAAAACGCAAGAAACCTCGGCCTGCGAGTGGCCAAGGTCGCCTTGGCTCTGGCCGGCAAGTAGCCCGGCCGGTCGCATATACTTGCTGAGGAGAACGCGGATGATCAATCTTAGTATGCACCAAAGACGCTTCACCTGTCGTTTCCTGACGGCTCTGCTCGGCGTGATCTGCATCGTGGCCGTGACGGCCCGGGCAGCGCCGGCGGCCAAACCGCCTTCAACGAACGTCTCGGTGCTGATCGCGCCCCGGGCGTTCGAGGCGCTCAGGGCGGCCATCACCCACCTGGCCGGGAAATACGGGCCTCGCTACGCCGAAAGCCCCAGGCTCCTGGCCAGGCTCAAAGCCCTGCGCGCCCGACAGGATGAACTTGTCTGCGGCGCGACCCAGGCCAAGGCTGACGTCAAACGGTTCGCACCCATCGCCGCCGAATTCGCCGCCCTGCGACGCGAGGCACTGGTTACATCCAACCCGCTGATGTCGTTTGGCCGGCTTCTGTTCACCCGTCGCCACCCCCTGGGCGCCCAGCATTACGCCTACACCGAGGCCTTGAGTTGGAGTCGCGACCGCCCGAGGACATGGCGGCCGGGCGCGAGCCTGTGCAAGATCGACCCGCGAGATGCCAATTCCCCCCCGGCCGTGCTGCTGGAGTCAGCCAACGGCGTCATCCGCGACCCGGATGTATACTGGGACGGATCGAAGGTGCTCTTCGCCCACAAAAAGAACCTCAACGAGGACGATTACCACCTTTACGAGATGAACATCGCCACGGGCAAAATCCGGCCCCTTACGAAGGATGCGGGCTTCGCCGACTACGAGGGCTGCTATCTGCCCAACGGGCAGATCGTCTTCAACTCCACGCGCTGCGTGCAGACGGTGGACTGCTACCCCGTGCCGGTTTCAAACCTCTATGTGATGGACGCCGACGGACGCAACATCCGCCGCCTGACGGTCAACCACGTACATGACAACTTCCCAACGGTCCTGGATGACGGGCGGGTGGCGTTCACCCGATGGGAGTACAACGATCGCTGGGTGATCCACGTGCAGGGCCTGGCGGTGATGAACCCCGACGGCACGAGGCAAACGGCGCTGTACGGGAACAACTCGTTCTGGCCGATCTCAATGCTGCACGCGCGGTCGGTTCCCGGTCCCGACGGACGGGGCGGGCGGCGAAGAATCGTCGCCACCCTCTCGGGCCATCACAATGTGGACCAGTTCGGGGAGATCGGCCTGTTCGACCCGTCGGTCGGTTCGGAAGAAGCCGGCGGCTGCGTCAGGCTCTGGCCCGACAGGCCGATTCAGCCGACCAAGAACGAGTTCTTCTGGAGGAAGCTCTCGGCCCATTACCAGTACCCCTGGCCGCTGTCGGACAGTTTCTTCCTCGTTTCCTGCAGGCCCAAGGGCAGGAAGCATTTCGGGATATACCTGATCGACACATTCGGCAACCGCGAGTTGATCCACGAGGATCCGGACATATCGTGCAGCTCGCCGATGCCCCTAGCCGCCCGGCGTCGCCCGCCGGTGATCCCGTCCAGGGTTAACCACGCCAGCGAAGTCGCCACGGTCTACCTCGCGGACGTCTACCGCGGGCCGGGACTGGCCGGCGTGCCCCGCGGACAGGTCAAGGCGCTGCGGGTCGTCGAGATGATCAATCGCCCGATGGGCACGAAGCACTGGGCGGGAATGGACGGCACGCCGCCGATGGGCCTGTGCAGCAGTTGGGACGCCAAGCGACTCGTCGGCACCGTCGACGTGGGGCCGGACGGCTCGGCGCTGTTCACCATACCGGCGTCCCGGGCGGTGTACTTCCAGCCGCTCGACGCAAATGGCCGGGCGCTTCAGTGGATGCGAAGCTGGGTTACGGCCCAGCCGGGCGAGGTGGTGGGCTGCATCGGCTGCCACGAGCCCAAGTTCGAGACGCCGCCGGCGGCTTTCCACGCGCCGACGCACGCCCGGCCCGCCAGGCCCCGGCCGTGGCTGGCCGGCAAGCGGGCGCTGTCGTTCCACGAGGACGTCCAGCCTGTACTGGACCGGGCCTGCACCCGCTGCCATCACCAGGACCACCCCAAGGGCATCGACCTGCGAGGCGACAAGACCGACGCATTCAGCCTCGGCTACGAGCACCTGCGACGGTTTGTCCAGGTGCCGGGCACGCGGCAGGACCCGCCGATGATCCCCGCCCGATCCCAGGGCGCCATCGCAAGCCCCGTCGTGCAGATGCTCGATAGGGGCCATCACGATGTACGCCTGACCGCCGGGGAAGCCGACAGGCTCAATACCTGGATCGACCTCAACGCCCCCTACTACGGCAGTTACGCAATCACGCGGTACGAGGCCAACTTCGGGCGCTGCGTGGTGAAAGACGCCCGCCCGCTGTGGCAGGCACTGGCCGGCAAGTGCGCCCAATGCCACAAGAACCGCTCCAGGCCGCCCGGCGTTCCCGAAGGCGGCTTCGGGAGGTTCGGCAAGCACGCCGGGCGGGACTTCGCATGGGCGACCTCCAGCGCTTACGACACCAGCAACGCCGTGCTGATAAACCTGACGCACCCCGAGCAGAGCAGGCTCCTGCGAGCGCCCCTGGCCAAGGCCGCCGGCGGACTGGGCCTCCACGATCACAGCCCCTTCGCAAACGCTGACGACCCGGTCTACAAAGAGGCCCTGAAGGTAATCCGCGGCTGGGCGGAGGAACTGAAACGAAACCCCCGCGAGGACATGCCCGGCTCGAAGCCATGCCCGCAGTACCTCATCTGGCAGGCCAAGAGGGCCGAGTCAGAGGCGATCGAAGCCCGGACCAGGCAGAACCTCGCGCGCAAACGCGGGTTCTGACAAACCAAGGAGACACATACATGCAGCGCAAAGGCAAGTGGCAGACGACTCGGCGAGGATTTCTCAAGATGCTCACCGGCGCCGCGGGCGGCGGAGTGGCGGTTATGGCGGCTCCGGCGACCAGGCTTGCCGGCGCGACCGGCGCAAACGCCAAGAAGCCGCTGAACTTCGTCATCATCCTCGTCGACGACATGGGCTGGACGGACCTGACGTGTTTCGGCAGCAAGTACTACGAGACGCCCAACATCGACCGCCTCGCCACCGGGGGCATGAAGTTCACCGACGCCTATGCGGCGTGCGCCGTGTGCAGCCCGACGAGGGCGGCCGTCATGACCGGACGCTACCCCGCACGCGTCGGCGTAACGGATTGGATACGCGCCCGCTTCCAGGGAGGCAAGGGCGCCGCCGAGGGCGGAAAGATTCCCGAGTACGTCAACCCCAACCCAAGAAAGAAGGTCATCTGCCCGCGAAATCCATTCTGGATGGAGCTCGATGAGGTGACCATCGCCGAGGTCCTCAAGCCGGCCGGGTATACCTCCTGCCACATCGGCAAGTGGCACCTCGGACCTGACGAATATTACCCGACTGCTCAGGGGTTCGACTTCAACATAGGCGGGTGCGACTTCGGTCAGCCGCCGAACTACTTCGACCCGTACCGCACCAAACGCCTGCCCGAGGGCATACCCACGCTCCCGCCGCGTAAGGAAGGCGAGTATCTCACCGACCGCGAATCAGACGAGGCCGTCGGATTCATCCGCAAGCACCGCGACAAACCGTTCTTGCTCTACATGGCCCACTACGCCGTTCACACGCCGCTGCAGAGCAAGAAGGACCTCAAGGAAAAGTACAAGGCCAAGCCCCCCACCAACCAGAAAAACGCCACCTACGCGGGTATGGTCCAGAGCGTTGATGAGTCCACGGGCAAGATCCTCGCCGCCCTGAAAGAGTCCGGCCTGGCCGAAAACACCTTGGTGATCTTCACGTCCGACAACGGAGGCCTGCTCGGCGCTACCAACAACGCCCCGCTGCGATCCGGCAAGGGGTATCCATACGAAGGCGGCATACGCGTGCCCCTTATCGTTCGCTGGCCAGCAGTTACCAAGCCCGGCACGGCAAGCAAGACGCCCATCATCAGCGTGGACTACTTCCCGACAATCTGCCGCGCCGCTGGCGTTTCCCTCCCAGCCGGGCGCGCCATCGACGGCGTGGACCTCCGCCCCGTGCTCGATGGCACGGGCAAGCTGAACCGCGACGCGATCTATTGGCACTTCCCGCACTATCGCAGCCGGAATATCCCGCCATACAGCATCATCCGTGCCGGCGACTGGAAGCTCATCAAGCGATATGACGGCAGGGAGTTCGAACTGTTCAACCTAGCCGACGACCTCAGCGAGACGACCGACCTGTCAGACAAGATGCCCGAAAAGGTGAAGCAGCTCGACGCCAGACTCACGGCCTTCCTGAAGAAGGCCGGCGCCAAGCTCCCCAAACCAAACCCCAACTACAAACCCGCCCCGACCAAGCCCAGGGACAAGAATAAGAAGGCCCCGAAAAAACCACGGTAGCGCCGCGCGCAATCGCAGCCGAACTGCCCTTGGGTCTGTCATCCGTCACATGCCAGATATAGTGCCGGGCGTTTCGGGCGCCTCGGCCTCGCCACCCCCGGCGGTTTGCGCCAACCGGTACTTCCTCGGCGTCATGCCCATCGCCTTACCGAAGACCCGAAAGAAGTACGTTTCCGTTTTGAAGCCGACCTGCCTGGCGATTTCGTTGATGGACAGCTCTGTGGCTCTCAGCATTTCGCAGCCGCGTTCGAGCCGCTTTCGGACAAGCTCCTCTGTCACGCTCCTGCGGAGGTACTTGCGGAAATGGCGTTCGAGCGTGCTTCGGGACATGCCGCAGGCCTCCGCGATTTCGGGGACACCCACCGGCTTGTCGAGATGTTCCCACATGTACCGCAGGGCCCTTGCGGTGTCGGCGTCCGGCATGGCCAGCACATCGGTGCTCTGGCGGGTGACGACGCCCGCAGGTGTGATCAGGACGGGCTCCGCCGGGGGCGGCTCGCCGTCCATAAGGCGGCCGAGCAGTTCGGCCGCCGCCCGGCCCTGAAGGAAGAAATTGGGGTCCACGCTGGAAAGGGGCGTCGGCGCGTACTCGCACTTGTAGGGGGCGTTGCCGTTTCCAAGGACGGCCACCTCCTCCGGCACGCGCAGGCCGAGGGCGTCACAGAATCGGCAGATGCGTACGGCCATCACGTCGTTGTACGTGAAAATACCCAGCGGCAACTCGAGTTTGGCGATCTCCCTGCCGAAACGCCTGGCCAATACTTCGAACCGGGCCCAGGAAATGATGCGGCCAAGCCGCTGAATGGCGAACAGGTCGGCCTTGGCCCCAAGCCCGCGGGCATGCTGGACGAAGCTCAGGCCAGTCGGTTTGAACGGAGAAGTGTCAAACTCCTCGCTATGAAGATACGCCATGTTCCTGAAGCCTCGCTGGGCGAAATGCTCAGCCGCGGCCTTACCAATGCCCTGTCGATCCTGAATGACGCAGCAGCATCGTTCGGGAAGGACCGCGTCATGAATCTGCACCACCGGCACGCCCGTACGGAGGAACCGCCTGACGAGCGGGACCGCCTGACCCGCCAGACGAAAGAGCACGCCATCCGCGCAGAACGACCGCGGAATCTCCATACCGTGAAAACGCAGGTCAAGCACACTCCAGCCCGCCCGTCGGACCTGGTCGTAGATGCCGCGCTTGAGGATCTCATTTTCCTGACCAAGGGCCAGCAGGACCGTCCGGCGACCGCCGGAGACATCACGGGTGGTGTTGGAGAGTACCTCGTTCATGAATTCATCATAGAGCATGCGGATGGGGCCCGCCACAACATTCGCCCCAAACTGCGTCAAAAGTGCATAAAAGTTTCCGTAATATTGCAGTATACAAAATCCGGGGAGGGGGTATAATACACAAGATCAAATCGAGTTGAGTTTGCGGGAAGTCATTGCAGCAGTTGGCGAGGTCGGCTGAGGATCGAAGGCTTCGCCGGATCATGTTCGTGTAAATCTGTGCAAATCGTTACCAAGAGCTGTCTTTCGCTTGAAAACCCGGCACAAACGTGCCACGAGCGAGGGATGAGAGGGCTTTCGAGAGCCTATTACTAGAAGGAGGTAGCAAATCATGAAAAGTTGCAGAATCAAAACAGTATTGAGCCTCGCCGTCGTGGCGATGGCCGTAGTGGCGTTCGCTGCGCCTCTAGACGCTGCCATCATCACACTTGACAATGTACAACCATACCGAGTGGCCGAAAGTGGTGGTTACAACGTTGCCAGCCAAGACGGCGTCATCTTAACAGGTACATTCGACGATGGAGCAAGCCCATTTCCGACTGGTACCAGCAGTACCATGAACACAGGCATTTCCCAACAGTCGCTAACGGGCCTGACGATTGATGGAAATGCTGGAATTGGTCTCACTTGGGACCTCAGAGTGACAGCCAATTCCGGAGCTGGCGTATGGTCCAAGAACAATTACGGTGTTGACACCCTACCACTCGGAGGGGATTACAATCGTATTGAAGGTGTCGAGACAATGACATGGTCAATCGAGAATATCGTGATGACGGGCGCGCCCAGCGGGTATACGGCCTCATTTACTGGGTTTACTGAGGTGCAAAGAGTAGGCGGCGCAACGATAGCCCTTGGTACTACCGCGGTCGTCACCGCCAGTGGCGCCGCGTCTTATGTATCTTGGACAGATTACGGCTTCGAGGTCGTTCCCGAACCTGCCACGATGAGCCTTCTGGCTTTGGGCGGATTGGGCCTGTTGAAACGCCGTCGCCGCCGCAGGTCCTGAGCGAGCGACGCGAGTCGAAGCGGCCGCGCATAAGCGATCG
>Ga0307990_1002384_pt1 | contig 15061 bp, 6 predicted proteins | sample EllFjometagen129_FD_203168 | JGI IMG/M metagenome (GOLD analysis project Ga0307990, IMG submission 203168) | Marine microbial communities from Ellis Fjord, Antarctic Ocean - #129 | ecosystem: Environmental > Aquatic > Marine > Unclassified | place: Southern Ocean | collected 2014-10-08
GATTGTGAATATATTAACATACAAATTCACCAATCATTAATTATTAGATATGAAGAAGTCGGTAAAATGTTGGGAAGTATGGCAAATAATCCAGAAAGATTTACCCCAAAATAATAGATTATACTGCTACTGCCACTGCTACTGCCACTGCTGCTGCTACTGCTGCTGCTACTATCTTATTATTTGTTTGTAGCATTGTGCTACGTTATGTTTTTATATTATAAGGTGGTCAAGCCACAACCAAACAAGCATATTAATCTATAGTAATAACTATAATTTTATAAGTTCTAAAAAAATTCCTGCCAAAAATTACACAAATTTAATTTGTAAGACACTAAATTACATAAAAATAAAACGTTCAAGATAAGCCTGTTCTATTTTGCCTGTAACACGATTGTAGCGATAATATTTTTTTGGTTTTTGTATTTTTTTATAAATATGTTCATTTAAAAGATAATCAAAGATATAATCGGCATTTTTTTTTCCTGCAAAAGCAGATAATCTATAAACATCATCAAGTGTTATATTATTTCTTGTATATTTATATTCCACATCACCAAATAAAATATTTCTTACAAATCTGCCTTTAATATAATCATTTATAAAATGCTCACTATATAATACCTGCATTTGATTTTCCTTTTTATTTGTCTTTGTAGCTTCAAACCATGAGTTAACAGTAACAGTGTTAAGCATAAAAGTTTTTTCATATAAATTTTCGTCATATTCAGCATCTTCAATTTTGGTGGTAACAGATTCTTCAAGCAAAATTTGAGATATGTTAAAGACATAAGCAGAAGTGTCAGCATTTAAAAATGAATCAATATTTATATCTGTATAAACTTTAAATCCAAAAGTTCTTAACTCATTAAATAAATTATCAAAGTAATCTTTAATAAAAACAGAATCAGAGACATCGTTCAAAGAAAAATCTTTATCAATAAGCTCAGAATCTTTTATTTTGTCTTTTTTTAATATATAATCAGGTCTTAAAATAAGAACAGAGGTATTATTTTTGTTATAATTAACATATTCCTGTGCTATTTGCTTTTCAACATCACAGGAGCTTAATAGCAATAAAACTATCACTATAGAATAAAGAGAGTTTAATTTGTTATATATTTTTTTCAAAAAAAAGTAAAATTTTAGCTCAAATTTAGTAAATATATTATTAATAGCTATACCTGAAAAAAAACAAATTATAATTTATTTGTCATTAGTTGAGTCCGCTCCGAAAAGTCAAAATTGTGTCATTCCGAATTTAGTTCGGAATCTCTAATTTCAATAATATCAAAAGATGCTGAAACAAGTTCAGCATGACAAATAAGTAAATATCTACTTTTCGGAGTGGACTCTTAGTTGTCATTTACAATTATCAATCATCAATTAAAAATCAATTGTCATTTGAATTTTTTTATCTGTTTCAGGCGGACTATCATTTAAATGTTTTTTATTTGTCTCAGGCAAATCATCTTTTTTTTTATCCTCCTTATGCAAATTGTTTTTATTATTTATTTGTTCATCAGTAATATTATCATCTGATTTTGTTTCTTCTTCATAAGGCAATGGTTCAAGTAGTTTTATATGTTTTACAGGATAATCGGTAAGTTTTTTCCCTTTTGCTTTATAACTTTTAACACTAATAAATTCGGATAATATTATTTTTGTTGACTTTCTGGATTTTTCATGTGAATTTTTTTCTTGTTTAAAAAATATATTGATTCCTGGTATTTTGTCATTAATAATATTTATCAATTTTGATTCCGGATTATCAGTTATAAATTTGGTCTTTTTGTCAGTTATATCTATTTTAAAACGTTTTGCATAATATTTATTTGATTTCCCATCATAATATACAGCAGATAAAATTTTATCAGGGTTAAATTTTTCAATAATTATCATATCCTCTTCAAAATGATTGGATAAATCATAGTTTAAAAGTTTATAATATCCCGATTCGGTGATAGTAAGTATTTTATCATCTTCATAAAAAGAACCTAAAAAGATTCCTCTTTCATCTGTGTTAAGACGTTTAATTGTATCGTCATACCATATATCTATAGCATTAAGAGTAGATATACCTTGATCTTTTAAAGTGATTTTGCGGACATTATTTTTTGTAAGTATGTTTCCTATAGAACTTCGTCCTTTAATAGCGAGTGTGCTGAAGTCAAAGTTAAAAGATAATTTTCTTAATCTGGGCTTTGGTTTTAGATAAACATTAACAATTTCTGCTTCACCGTTAGGATTAACAGAAAAATATATGACTTTTGAGTTTTCTGTTCCTTTTGTGAGTATATATTTTTTGTCGTGTGTAACTCCTTTAACAGCAAAACGTTTTGCCATAGCATATCCTTTTTTACCATCATGGTAAATAATATTATAGATAGTGCGGTCATCATTTTTTTTGAAAACATTTATATAAATAATATTTTCTTTGATAAATATCTTATCAGATACTTTTGTAACAATGAAAGTGCCATCTTCACAAAAAATAATAATGTCATCAATATCTGAGCAATCGCATACATATTCATCTTTTTTCATAGATGTTCCTGCAAAACCTTGTTTGCGGTTAACATAAAGTTTTTGAGAAGCAACTGCTACTGCCGATGCTTCAATAGTATCAAAATTTCTAATCTCTGTCTTGCGTTCATGACCTTTGCCATATTTCTTTTTTATATGTATAAAATAGCTTATTGCATAGTCAATAATATGTTCTAAATGGTTACTGACTTCCTCAATATTTATTTCAATTTCTTCAATAGATTTATCAGCTTTAAAAGAGTCATATTTAGATATACGTTTTATTTTAATTTCTGTTAATCGGATAATATCATCTTTGGTAACATTTCTGTATAGTTGTTTTTTATAAGGTTCTAATCCTTTGTCAATAGTATTTATGACAGATTTCCATGTTTCACATTTTCTTATATCAAGATATATTTCTTTTTCTATAAACAATTTTTCTAATGAGGCAAAGTGCAGAGCTTCCTGTAATTCATATTTTTTTATTTCAAGTTCTTTTTTTAAAAGACTTAACGTGTTGCTGGTTGAGATATTAAGTATTTCTTTGGTGCCAATAAATTTGGGCTTATCATCTTGTATTATGCATGCATTGGGAGCAATAGAAATTTCGCAATCTGTAAATGCATACAAAGCATCTATTGTTATATCCGGTGATACACCATTAGGCAGATGAATAACGATTTCTACATTCCCTGATGTATTATCTTCTATTTTACGAATTTTAATTTTCCCTTTGTCGTTTGCAGAAATTATAGAATCTATAATATTGTTTGTTGTTTTCCCAAAAGGAATTTCTGTAATAACAAGTGTTTTTTTATCTGTTTGTTTAATTTTAGCTCTTATCTTTACTCTGTCTCCTCTAAGTCCGTCGTTATATTTAGAAAAATCAGCCATTCCTCCGGTAGAAAAGTCAGGAAAAACATTTATTTCTTTTCCTTTTAATATATCAATAGAAGCATCAATAAGTTCATTAAAATTGTGAGGTAATATTTTAGAGGCAAGTCCAACAGCAATACCTTCTGTGCCTTGTGCTAATAATAAAGGAAATTTTACAGGCAAGGTTATAGGTTCTTTATTTCTTCCGTCATAAGATAATTTCCATAAACATGTTTTGGAATTAAATACTACATCTAATGCAAATTTTGACAGACGTGCTTCTATATATCGTGATGCAGCCGCCCTATCACCTGTTAGTATGTTTCCCCAGTTTCCTTGTGTGTCAATCAGCAGGTCTTTTTGTCCTATCTGGACAAGAGCATCCCCTATTGACGCGTCTCCATGAGGATGATATTTCATGGTATGACCAACAATGTTTGCAACCTTACTGTAACGACCATCATCCAGCTCTTTCATTGAATATAATATCCTACGCTGAACAGGTTTTAAACCGTCATTAATATGTGGAACAGCTCTTTCAAGGATTACATAAGAAGCATAATCCAAAAACCAATTCTTATACATGCCTGTCAGATGAACGGTCTTTTGTAAATAATCAGATTTTTTGTTCAGTTCTATATCGCTATTTTTATCCAATTTGTTGTTGTCAGAATCCATTTTTTAAAAAGTGTTTTTCCAATGATATACAGAAAATCAAAAGTAAATAAATTTTTATAACTATTCATTAATATTATACTTTTTAGAAATAAATTGCGAATTATGAACCTTGTGCTTCGTGCTTTAAACTTTAAACCTGTATTCTCTTTTATTTATTTTTAAAAATTCTTAACAACAAAATCTCAATAGCCAAAAATATTAATGCTAATATAACAAACAGTTTCCATAATCTTATACCTTGATTTAGTTTGGTTAAGACCTGCGATAAAGGTTTATTCTTAAAGTCCAGGACAAAATAATTACTCAAACCGGTTTTATCTGTTAAATTTGTTAATTCATTTGTTTTATAGCTTTCAATATCCGATTCTTTACGGTCATAGTTATATGAAATGCCTTGTATCTTATCTTTCCCGGCATACAAATAATAATTTCCTGCTTCTTTTAATTGATTATGTGTAAAAATATTTATTCTTGAATTTATATTTTTATGTTCAGGTATTATTTCAAAATTGCTGTTAATATTCTTTTTTATTTTAAAAATATTTTCCTTTTTCTCATCAATATTTTGTAAACTGATAATATCATCTTTCCCAATAGTATAGAATAATTTATTTTGATTTTCACTTAATAAAGCTATTTTATACATACTGGGCACAAAAATAGAATGTTTTACAAAATTGCTGAATTGTGGGTCCAAAGCAACTGCTGATAAGTATATTTTCCCTTTGCCTGTTGACTCAACAGTTAAAAAATCATTTCCATTCTGCATTTTTAACAGATATTCCGAATTGGAATGCGAAGTTTTATTTAAAATATAATATGAGAATACCATTGGTAAATCAATATTTTTAGGGATTTTTTCAAATACATCATTATAAATTTCATGGTTCAGATTTATTTTTTCTATTTTGGTCTTAACAGTATCTGATTTTGTGTAATAATTGGCATTTACAGAGGTAAGAAAATCATGATAACTTTCCAAATCTATTTCTGCATTAGGAAAAACAATAATACTTCCTCCGTTATTAAAAAAAAGTTTTAATTGTTGGGATAAGCCGGATGAGATATATTTTAACTCATTTAAAATTATTAATTTATAATTTGTAAAAGATGAATAATCAAGATTGTTTTCCAAAGAATTAGTAAATGTAAAAGCAGAATCTTTCCCAAATAAAGAGTTAAGATAAATATTTTCTTTTGTCTCATTAATACTTAATATTGGAATATTTTTGGAAACAAGATATGAAAAATAAAAACTATTGTCATAAGTTATAGGATAATCTGTTATCTCAAGCATACCGCTTTGAATGCCGGTTTTATGAATAGTATATGGCAAAATTATTTCTGTTTCAGAATTGGCATTTATGTTAAAACTTGCTATTGCTCTTTGAGTATTGTTAATAGATAACTTAACAGGAATTTTTTCAAGATTGTCGTCAGAATTATTTTTTATACGTGCAATTAATTTAACATTCTGTTCTAATTGCAAAACAGGAGAAGCAAACCAGCAACTGTCAATATAGAGATTATTAGTTCTGTTAGCAATAACAGAGATAAAATAAACATTTATATTTGTGTCATTGGTAAGATTATTAATATCTGTAATATTTTTTTGAAAATCAGAAATGATATAAGATATCTTATTTTTAGATGTTTTTGAATATAACAAATCCTTTTGACGCAAAATAACTTCTGATATATTTTTTACACAGGGAGAGATATGAATATCTTCAAGCATATTAACAAATTCTTCTTTGCTGACAAATCGCTGATGCCTGCCTTGAAAATCATTTGTTAATATTTGAAACAAGTCCGAAGATTTATATGTATTAGCTATTTCTAATGCCTTATTTTTTGCCTGCTCAAATAATATTCCATTATCTGATAAAGCATTCATACTGAATGAGTTATCAATATAAATACTTATAGTATTATTTTTTTTATTTAAATGTTTATTTTCAGAAATTGGAATATAAGGTTGTGCAAAAGCAAAGACAAGACAAGCAATAGCCAAAATACGAGAAAACAGAACCAAAAGATGTCTGATTTTTGATTCTTTTTGTGTCTCTTGTTTTAATTCACGAAGAAACAGTATATTTGAAAAATAAATTTTTTTGAATTTTCTGAAATTAAATAAATGAATGATTACAGGTATAGAAATCAAAAAAAGCCCAAATAAAAAATACGGATAAACAAACTGCATAAATAAAAAATTATTGATATTTTTAAAACAAATATTTTAAGCAAAATTAAATATTATAATGTAAAATTTTATAAAATTAGCAAATATCTGCACTATACAGATTTAATAAAAGCCCCAGATTTACAAATTTAAAAATATTAAAACTTTATTTAATTGTGTAAATAAAAATTTGTGCTAATCTGTGCAATCTGTGACAGAAAAAAAACAAACTTGCTAATTTTAGATATAAGCAGAGCAGATATATTTTAGATATTTATATAAATAAATTTGCATAATAGATATTTTTTTTTTATCTTTGTGGTTTAATTGATATAAATAACTTTTATAAAAAAAACTGAATAATTATGAAAAATCTAAACAAACAATTATTCCTTATTATCACTTTTATTTTTTGTGCAGGTCTTACGGTTTCTTATGCACAGGAATCTTCAAAAGAAGTGATTTTTATATTTCATAAAAAAGGAGATAAATTTTCTCAACCTTATGAAGAAAAAACAGCTCAGGCATCTCAAACAGATAAAAGATATACTGAATTTAGCATATCAGGACTTGAAACACAGCAACAGGTTGATAAACTAATTCAGGATATTAAAAAATATAAAGAAGTTGTTGATTTTTCAATTTCATCAGAAATAATTGATAACCAAAGAAAAGCATCTATTATCTTTGACGAAGATGCTAATATGGATTTTTTTAAAAGAATACTCTTGTCAATAAACATTAAAAATGTTATTATTGACGGTGAAAAGATGCATACACAAGATATAGAATAAATTAAAAATAAAAAAATATTTTTTTTTAATAAATTTGATATGAAAAACTTCTACTATTCATTTATAATAATATTGTCAGTATTGTTTTTGATTATCAATAATACAAAAGCACAGGTTCCTACTGACCAGGATTGCCTGGGAGCTATTCCTGTATGTCAGAATGTTTATCCTCAATCAAATTCTTATTCCGGCGAAGGTAATTATCCGGATGAAATACAACCAACCCATACACCCTATTCTGATGATATGTGTCCTGGAAATTGTTTACTAGCAGGAGAACTAAATGATGTCTGGTATATTTTTACAGTCCAAACAAGTGGTAATCTTAGTTTTACAATTTCCCCAAACGATGTATGGGATGACTATGATTGGGCTGTATATAATCTAACAAATGCAAATTGTTCGGATATTGCTACTCAAGGAGATGTTATACGGGCAAGCTGTAACTTTTGTGGAATATCCGGTAACACAGGTCCAAATGGCGGGTCTTCCAATAATTGTCAGTATGGTGACCCTGCTGGTTGTACTAATTTTAATGCAACAATCCCTGTTATAGCAGGACAAACGTATGTTGTTAATATTAGTAACTTCTTATCAACACAATCTGGTTATACACTTGATTTTAGCGCTTCTTCCGCAACAATATTTGATGATATTCCTCCTTATATTAATAGTATTAATCCGCCTGTTTGTGGTGCCACTTCTTTAACTTTTGATTTTTCTGAAAATGTATTATGCAATACTGTTGAAGATGCGGACTTTACTTTTACAGGACCCGGCGGTCCATATACATTATCAGGAGTTACAGGACCAGCTTGCTCTCTTGGAGGAACTCAGGAAAATACATATACTATAAATGTTTCTCCTTCTATCACTGTAAGTGGAAATTATAACCTGTGTATAGATGCCAATGCATCCGGCTCTGTAGCAGATCTGTGCGATAATCTTGCTCCATCCGACTGCCTGCCTTTTACAATAAATGCAGTAACTTCTTCCATAACAAATATTACTGATGCAACCTGTGGCAGTAATAACGGTAGTGCAACAGTTACAGCATCAGGCGGTAATCCTTCATATACTTATAACTGGAATACTATACCTCCACAAACAAATGCTACTGCTAATAATTTAGGTCCGGGAACTTATATTGTTACTGTTGGTGACCAAACTTCTTGTGTGTCAATAGATACTGCTATAGTGAACAGTATAGGCGGACATACAGTAGCAATTATTAAAACTGATGACAACTGCGGACAACATATTGGCTCCGCAACAGCAACGCCAAGTCCATCAGGCTCTTATACCTACAACTGGAATACAACACCTACACAGGCAAATGCTACTGCTACAAATTTAGGAGGAGGCAATTATTCTGTTACTGTTAGTGATGGAGTTTGCGATGTTATAGCAACAGTTACAATAGACGACCTTCAAAGCCTTTCAGTAATGACCAGTCATACTGATGATAACTGCGGACAACATATTGGCACCGCAACAGCAAACGCATCAGGAAGTCCTGGTGTGCCTACTTATGAATGGAATACAATACCTCCACAAACAACTGCTACTGCTACAAATTTAGGAGCCGGCACTTATTCTGTTACTGTTACTGACGGAACATGTGTTGTTATAGACAATGTAACAATAGGCGATACACCAAGTCCAACAGCTAATATTAATAGTCATACTGACGAAATGTGTAGTAGCTCTAATGGCACGGCAACAGTAACAGCAACAGGCGGAACGCCTTCTTATTCTTATCTGTGGAATACTTCTCCTCAACAAAATACAGCAACAGCTACAAACCTAGCAGCAGGAACTTATATTGTTACTGTTACAGATATAAATAACTGTTCTGATACTGCTTCTGTTACTATAATAAATATTCCGGGACCAACAGCTGTTATTACTAATACCAGTGAAGAAAACTGTGGTAATTCTGATGGCACAGCAACAGTAACAGCAACAGGCGGAATGCCTCCTTATTCTTATTTATGGAACACTAATCCGATTCAGTATGATACAACAGCTATAAATCTGGCTTCCGGAGTTTATACTGTTATTGTTACAGATGATAATAACTGTACTGATACAGCAACAGCTATAGTAAATCTTATTCCGGGACCTGTTATTACAATAAATTCAACAAATGAACATTGTGGACATTCTGATGGCACGGCAATAGCAACAGTTACCGGTGGCACACCTCCATATACTTATCTTTGGGATACATATCCTCCTCAAAATACTGACTCAATTACTAATTTATCTGCCGGATTTTATACCATTGTAGTAAGCGATGGTCCTTGTAGTTCAATTGAAACAGTAGAGATTGCGAATATTCCGGGACCTGTTGCAAGCTTTACTGTTTATCCGGAAATAACAACTTTGGAAAATGCAGGATGTAGTTTTACAGATAATTCTCAGGGCAACATATCTTCATGGCAATGGGATTTTGGTGATGGAAATTCTTCTTCTGAACAAAATCCTTATAATACATATACAGACCTCGGAACTTATACAATAGTGTTAATTGTTACTGATAACTATGGCTGTGTTGACTCCACAAAAAGAACTGTTATTATTAAAAGTGTTTTTACTGTGTATATCCCTAATTCTTTTACACCGGATCAAGATGGATTAAATGAAGTTTTTGGACCGGTATGCAATGGCATTGACAAAGATGGCTTTGAAATGTTTATATTTGATAGATGGGGCGAAGAAATATATGCTACTGATGATATATTAAAACAATGGGATGGAACAAAAAATAATGTAAATGTTCCTGTTGGCATTTATGCTTATTATATTGTTATAAAAGAAGAATATAGTGATAAAAAATATGAATATGTAGGGAAGATAAATCTTATTCGTTAATTTTATTAAAATAGTCAGAAATCTGCAGTTAACATCGGCAATTAAGGAACAGGACTTTCTAAAGGGACTAAAAGTCCGTTTGATGAATTGTGAATATATAAAAAGGGCAAGTTGTATAATTATAAACATGTTACCTTTAATTATTAAAACAAAACAAGGATATCAAAATGAAAAAAAATGCAACAATTGATAATGAATTTTAAACAGGGAATTATTATTATACTGATATTTTTTACCATTTCATCCTTTTCACAATCAAATCATATAGCAGGATTTAGAGCATCAAGGATTTTGTCCAGCTATCCAAACAATCAGTTTCCTGATGAAAATTACTGGATAAACACAGGCAATTCTATTGCTTCAAAATTTGACAGTACTGCTCCTGCAGCTATTTGGATTGTCGGGTTATACTGGGACGACGGAGTAATGTGTCTTAACTTTCCGTCCCCGGGACCAAGTTATAATAATATTGAATTTACAGGTACTGACCAAAACGAATCTTATCTTACACAATTTGATAATCAAGGATTTAATGTCTGGTTGCAGGTAGAACCAGGCGGTGCAGACATAGACACTTTAATGGATTTGGTATTTAATCAGTATCAGCAGCATCCTTGTGTTAAAGGATTTGCTATAGATATAGAATGGTACAATACACATTTATATAGCGGAGGACAACATGTTACAGATGCCAAAGCACAAACATGGGAACAAAAACTTAAGTCCATTAATCCTGAATACACTCTTTTTTTAAAACATTATGCACAAAGCTGGATGCCTCCTGTTTATCGCGGTGATATTATGTTTGTTGATGATAGTCAGAATTTCCCTTCATTAAGTTCTATGAATAATGAATTTTCTTCATGGGGAACAAATTTTTATCCTAACAATGTAATTTTTCAATTCGGCTATTCTGTTGATAAACCGTGGTGGTCTCAATATGCTGACCCTGTTTATACAATAGGTAATACTCTTATCTCTGACATATCCAATTGTTATGGCGTATTTTGGGTTGATTTTACAATAAATGATATTTTTCCTGTCAATCCTGTTAATATTTTGGATGATTTCCCTAATGATTTTAACTTAAATGTATATCCTAACCCTTTTAAAGATAACTTAACAATTACTTACACTTTAAATAAAAAAGAACAAATTAAAATATCATTAACAGATATTCTTGGAAGGGAAATTGCTTTCAGGTTGCCTGATAACAGTCAAAACAAAGGTAAACATAAGATTAATATCAATATTAGTGAGTTAAAAATATCCAAAGGAACTTATTTATTAAGATTTTTAACAAAAACAAATGCAACTATTTATCCTGTAAAAAAATGTTAATCATTTTAAATACTAATGTTTCGCAGTTACTGGATAGAGATTACAGCTTAATAATTAATATAATTCATCTCCTATATCAGCAAATACGAAGAATTTTGTTACATTTGAACTTTGAATCTTGAACATTGAACTTGTAACTGCTTATATATGAACTAATTATAGAAAAACATGAAAATAAAATCAAATACTAATAAAGACAAACAGAAATTTATGAAAATTTCTATTTGTCTTTTTATCTTTTTATATAGTTTTTGTTTTTCCCAATCTTTTGCTCAGAAAAATGAAAAATTAGATGCTTATAAAACAGAAGAACAAGGTTATTTTGCACACCTTACTATGACTAACAAAGGAGTTGTTGCTACTGATAATTATGCGTCAAAATTATATTTATTGCAAAATGGCAAACTTGATGAGCTTATTGCTACTCCCGGATGTGGTCGCTATTATACTGTGTCTCCTGATAAAAATAAAATCGGGTTTAAACTTATCCTGTCTGATGGCACACAAATTCCGGCTGTATTTGATTTGACTACTAATAAAATAAACAAGTTGCACATCCCTGTTGATTTATGTGGACAAGTTAGCTTTAGTGATAATGGAAAAATTGCTTTTACTGTAAATAATGATTTATATGTAACCGATGGTATTAACACACAAACGTATGATTTAAAGGTTTATTCAAATATTGCCCCGATTTCTCCAAATGCAAAATTTGTTGTATTTAATAATAATTCTGACCAATTGCATATTATTAATTTATTTAATAAAGAAATAATTCAAATCACTGATAACAAATATGGATATGTTTATCCCAAATGGTCTCCGGATGGTAATAAACTGGTCTTTTCCACATTATCAGGAAATTTATTTGTTTGGGACTGTATTAACAGGAATACATATTTTATTGGACAGGGTGGAAGTCCTGACTGGTCAGAAGATTCTCAATATCTGATTTATCAACGTTCTTATGTAAAAGATTTTGAGTTTAAGGGCTCTGATATTTTCCTTTCAAAATATGACGGGACCAAAACTATTGATTTAACAAAAACAAAAAATACTTTTGAGATGTGTCCCATATTTGGCTTAAACAATAATATTATATATCATACTTATAATAAGAGAGAAATGGTCTCTTCAAAGTTTGATTTACAAAAATCCCGTTTATACAAAAAACAAATTATCTTAAAAAAAAAACAAAATTTAGAGATTAAGTTCTATAATACTAAAAATTTTACACAAAAATCAACAAAGTCAATTACTCATATACCGGGTGATGCTCCTTATATTAGCCAGTTATATGATGTGCCTGATTTTCATAATGGCAGCGGTTCCTGTGCTCCTTCTACTGCTGTAATGGCTGTAGGATATTATAACAGATTACCTAAATGGCCTACTCAGGTTAGTTCTCCATATACTCACACAAGTGATTATGGCTCTTATGTTGCTGATAAATATCGTTATAATGAGATATATTATGATGATTATTCTTCAACAAAAGTAGCATGGGGTGCCTATGCTCACATGTGGGTAACTTATTCGTCACCAAGTAATAATGGAATGCAGTCATATATTGAAAATCACAATATGACTTCAAATCATATATGGACAAGCTCCTGCACTTTTAGCTATACAACCGATGAAATTGATTTAGGCTATCCTCATCCAATATGTAGCTGGCTATCAACTGCCGGACATTTAACACTAACAGTGGGCTATGTTAATGGTCAGCATACTTTGATTTTTAATGACCCTTACGGAAATAAAAATACATCACCATGGTCAAACTATACTCCTACTGATAAAGGTATAAATGTTTATTATGACTGGCCTGGTTATAATAATGGTTATGCAAATCTGGATGCTGACGAAACTCACGGTGGAGTAGCGTGGACAGTAAAGGCAAGAACAAGCGAAACAACTTATAATGATACTATTATTGATGATATATATTATGAGCATGGTTTTTATATGAATAATCAGGAACCATCTCACATGAGATATTTCCACGACCAAAATGCCGGATATAACGGACATACATGGTGGACAATTACAATGGATTCACAAAGCGATGTAGCTTGGGTCAAATGGACTCCAAACATACCTGAACACGGAGAATATGAAGTTTTTGCTTATATCCCTAATATTGGTGCTAATGCCGCAGATGTTATTTATAAAATCTATTATGACGGAGATAATACATCTGTTGTAATTAACCAGAACAGTTATTCTGATGAGTGGGTCTCTCTCGGAACATATCCTTTTGAACAAGGTCAGTATGGATATGTATATCTTGGCGATTCTACAGGCATATCAGGCGACTCAATAGCTTATGATGCTATGAAATGGCATAAAATAAGTTCTTTTGATAATATACCTCCAACAAGCTTGGTTAATGTGAATGGACAGTGGCAGACAACCGACTTTTTGGCTTATTTTACAGACAATGATGACTCTGCCGGAACCGGTATTGATAAAAAATTTTATCAGCCACTTGAATATACAGGTACAGAATGGAGAGCCAATAAAAACAATGGTTTTTTTAATGATAACTTTGAATATTCTATAAATCCTGACTGGACAGTAGCTCCTAATGCCGGTATCTGGCTCGTTAATAACGGACATCTGCGACAACTTGACCAATCTGTCGGCAACTCTAATATATATACTCAACTTGAACAAAATGCTCCTAATGAATATCTATATCACTGGTCTGCTTTGATTGATGGCTTGGGTACAAACAGAAGATGCGGATTGCATATATTTGTAAGTGATTCTACTTTGCCTAACAGAGGAAACTCATACCTGATATGGTTTTTGGCTGACTATGAAAAAGTTAGAATATATAAAACACTAAATGATACTCTTTATTTAAAAGCAGAAAATCCTATAAATATAAACACAGGTGTATGGTATGATTTTAAGACCATATATAATCCTGTAACAGGCAATATACAAGCATTTATTGACAATAGTCAAGTCGCATCATGGACAGATTCTCTGCCCATCACATCAGGAAAATATATTTCTTTAAGAAACGGGGATTCTGATGTCCAGTATGACGATATAAAAGTATATAAGTCAAGACAAGATACTGCTTTAATTACTGTTGGCACAAATATTAATGATGATGTCCGTTTTCAAAACCCAAATCCTTCTGCTGCTGCCTGCAGAATAAAATCTGTTGTTACTGATTCTGCGGGTAATTTTTCTGTTGCTGCCGGTCTTGATGTTAATATTGACTGGACTCGGCCCGATACCGGCGCTTATGTTTATGATGGCATTAATACAGATATTGATACAACAAATTTTCAGGAACAACTTTCTGCAAACTGGTCAAAATTTTATGACATAAATTCTGAAATAAAAAGATATTTGTATTCTATAGGCATATCTCAGCAAGACACAAGTATTGTTGGCTGGACTGATAACGGAACTGATACAAATATTACAAAAAACGGTCTGACTTTAATTAACGGACAGACATATTATTTTAATATTAAAGCAGAAAATAACGCATTATTATTTTCAGATATTATAAGTTCTGACGGTCAAACATATATTGATACTTCTGATAATATTAAAGAAATTTCCAATGATTTTGATTTAACTGTGTATCCCAATCCTTTTAATGATAATGTGATAATTACTTATACTTTAAAAAAACAGGAACAGGTTAAAATATCTTTAACAGATATTCTTGGAAGAAAAATTATTATAGCAGATTACAATAATCAGGCAAAAGGAAACTATAAAATTAATATCAATACCAAAGAATTAGGAATAC
>Ga0307990_1002386_pt1 | contig 15058 bp, 12 predicted proteins | sample EllFjometagen129_FD_203168 | JGI IMG/M metagenome (GOLD analysis project Ga0307990, IMG submission 203168) | Marine microbial communities from Ellis Fjord, Antarctic Ocean - #129 | ecosystem: Environmental > Aquatic > Marine > Unclassified | place: Southern Ocean | collected 2014-10-08
TTCTGTAACCGACTTCAACATTTTTGTACCCATCTCTTCAACGGCACCGAGATCGCACAGATCCTTCGTGTATTTGATCGGTATTTTGCTGGTGACAACTTCTGTCGCCAAATAGTCCATGAACTTCTGATTCAACGCTTCGAGGGATAGTGGTTCTTGGTGTTGTTGATAATACAGATAAAATGCTTCGAGCACGGTGTGAATCGCAGTGCCAAATAAAAGGTTAATACTGATATGGGTCGGTTTCAGCCCCTTCACATACGAGTACTCATATTTTTTTGAACAGAGTAAATATTGATTTAGTTGACTGCTGCTGAGGTGCAAGCTTTGCCTGAGTGTTTGCAATGCTAGATTTGTTTTGGCCATGAGATTTCCTTTCAATTTGATGAGCCAGATTACGCTGCTTGGTTTGATTGAATACGATTATGTCTCAGGTCATCAATGAAAGCTGAAGCATCATGGCGGCTGATAAAGTCCAGCATTACACCGTAGACCTGCTGGCAATGCTTACTGATCTCTGCCTTTGACATTCCAACACCGCTAGCTAATTTGAGAATATAAGAATGTTGCTTCTGAGACAGGCGGTTTGATCCGCCACCAGTGCTGCTATCGTGGTGATCGGTTGGCTCGGCTGTGTTGTGTGACTGTGTCTGGTTACGTTGCTGTGAATGGTGTGAGGTAGCCTGTCCGCCATGATTCTGTGCCTGACGAGGGGTATTGCCTGTTGATGGTTTGGTACTGCCATACAGATACAATCCAACCCCCAGCAAGGTCGCGGCTTTCTTGATGGCATCGGTTGTCGCAGCCTTCATATCATTACCCAAATCGACAATTTCACCAGTGTCAAGATTTCGCTTTATCTTTGATGAACCAAAACCATCCTTAATGACAGACCCTGCAGTGATCCGCGCTTGAACGATAATTTCGTCTGCATCGCGGTCTACGATGTGTTGAATCACCTGACAGCTCCACTCACTATTGAATGCTAGGTTTAGACGGGCAATAACACTGTTCCCCTCGATATAGCTGAGCGTCCTTCCGCCCCCTCCATCACGTTGTTTGATCTCCTCAGGCCTAAATGGCTTCTCTAGATTAATTCTCTGCTCTTCGGTCATGACATTCTCCTCTTGTTGTATGGGTTAAACGTAAAATGCCCTGAAATCCTTGGTGGATACAGGGCAACGTAGCTAAATGATTCTTCTACACTCTTATAACAACTTTCCCTTTTTATTTTAGCTATTTACAGAAAATCTAAACTTTCTATTTTTTTATAATCAAGGTCTTAAAATCGGCACTCTGGCACCACAGTATCTAACAGTAAATAAGCAAATAGTTATTGAATGTTAGTTACTTAACCCTGATGGAGATGTCATGAAAATGCCGCCAACCACTGAACCAACAGCCGTAGAGATTAGTAAAGCTCTATTCTTAACCGCCAGCACCTCAAAAGATCCGTATGCTCGCTACCACTGCAAACAAACCATCGACAAGTTGGGCGTCTTTCCCCCCTCTGGAGGAGGGGGAGCGCACGGCGCTCTACTGTCGGTTTCTAACCATGCGGTAAGGAGCGAATTAAGTGATGAAGAGATCTATATCTTGCTCAGGGAAGTTGTGCACGGCCCTCGATATATTCCAGATGGTGAAATATGGCAGGCAGTAGAGAGAGCACGTTGTGACTTAGAAGAAGTAGACGATGAAGAAGAGTCTTTTAGCACTGAAGGGCAGCCAAAAAGGTCTGTAAGGCTCAACCCTAAAGTTCAGCTGGTCCAGAAAGAGGCACTTAGCGCAGAGACAAAGTCGAGGTTACTTGCTCAGCGTGATGAATGGATTGAGCAGGGGATGGGTACTACTGAAGCTGATATTAAGAAGAGATCGTCCGTTGGAATTAAAGGTGGGAAGGCTGAGCATGCAGCAAGGGTAATCGAGGAACTTTACGAGCCTGATGAACTGATCTTTATGGGGAAACGATCTTTAGCTGGTCTCTTAAACCGCACGATTCGCAGAGCTAAAGATTGGTGCCAGCATTTCCGCTCAGGCGGATACATCCCAGAGCTGATGATCATCAACCCGTTAACAGGTACTGAAGCTCCAACTAAGTCTGGCGACAAGATGACGTACCGAGGAGATGCCTGCGTTAAAACTTACAAATACGCTGTTGTTGAGTTCGACGATCTCACTCTTGAAGAACAATTAGCGTTTTGGTCGCAATGTCCTCTACCTATCGTGGCACTGAATTACTCGGGCGGTAAGAGCTACCACGCTTGGGTAAAGGTTGATGATGTTGCCACAGCTGAGCAGTGGGACCTTGTTGTAAAAGAACAATTGTACGAGCAAATGCTCGTACCCATGGGGGTTGATGCGATGTGCAAGAACCCTGCGCGATTGACCAGAGTTTGCGGTCATAAGCGCCTCGACAAAAACAAATTCCAGAGATGTATTTTTTTAGCCCCTGAAGGGAGATCCATATCTAATGACAAGTAATCCACTGCAAAATATCCTTGAGCAAATGACTGTAAAGCTTGAGGAGATAGAAATTGAAGCTGCAACTGTTGACGTATCTGCAATTATCGCAAAGGCAGCACAGCTTGGTGAGATTGAGTACGAACAGCAGAAAAAGAAGTTGGCTAAAGAGGCTAAGCTACCGCCCAAAGTCTTTGAAAAGAAGGTCGAGCAGGCTCGTATTTGTAGCAATGGTAGTAAAAGTAACGAGTTCGACCTAAGGCATGATGGATTGTATCGAATCGATGATTACGGTAATCCGCTGGAGCAACTAACCAGCTCTTTTACTGTCGTTGGTCAGGGCTGCGATGCTTCCAATCGAGGCTACTCTTTGGTTATTGATGTGCCTACATCGAGTGGCCAAGTGAACCAAGTAATTATTTCGAATGGTACCCTTGTAGCTGATGGCAAAGAGGCCTTGAAGCAGCTTGCTGATGCTGGGTTAGTTATCACTGAATTTGATGGTGCACCCAATATGCTAATTCGCTATCTGCGTGGATTAGTGCATGGTGAGCCAAAACTGTTAGTCGAATCACCTGGCTGGGTTGATGGTGAGACATACATCACCCCAGATGGTGACACGATCCCTGCAGAAAATGATCATGTAATCTTCAAAGAAAATCACGGCAGCGATATCGACTGTACTTGTCAGGGGACCCTTCAGCAGTGGCAGCAGTATGTTGGCTGCTACTGTGTTGGTAATTCAGTGTTGATCCTCAGTGTATGTGTCGCGTTAGTAGGGGTTTTGCTGCCAATCTTAGGGCTCGAATCCTTCTTCGCGCACATTATAGGGTCCTCTTCAACGGGTAAAACTACAGGTTTAAAGGTTGGAAACTCAGTTGTTGGTTCACCTAAGCGGATTAAGACATGGCGAACCACCGATAACGCTTTGGAATCCATAGCCTCGCTGTGTAACCACTGTTTGCTCTGCTTAGATGAAATGGGCCAAGTCAGTGCTCAAATTGTCGGTGACATTGCTTATATGTTGGCAGCAGGTCAAGGTAAGCAACGCGCAAACAGAAATGGTGACGGTCGTGCCGTTAAGTCGTGGCGCGTCGCAGCACTGTCTACTGGAGAGATCCCCTTAGCGGATCATATACGCTCTGGCGGAGGTCAGGCTCGTGCGGGGCAGGAAGTGCGTATCCTTGATATTAAGATCCTGCCTTCCTTTAATTACGGAGCCTTTGAAACCATTCATGATTATGAACAACCTTCCGTGTTTGCGCGCGATATTGCCAATAACGCAGGTCGATATTACGGAACGCCTCTAAAGGCTTTCATTACCAAAATCACTGAACTTGGTCATGACCAAGTTCGAGCGCTTGTTAAGCAAATCACGGAACAATTCTTAGCTGATATTGTGCCACCTTCTGCTGATGGGCAAGTTCATCGGGTTGCCGAGCGCTTCGCTCTGCTAGCTGCAGCAGGTGAGCTAGCATCTCAATGGGGCATTACCGGCTGGGCCGATGGTGAAGCAATCAAGGCTATGATGGCTGTGTTCGCGCGTTGGATAACCGACCGTGGTGGCATCGGTGCCAGTGAGGAGGTCAAAATCCTGGCGCAGGTCAAATACTTCTTCCAACAATATGGCCACAGCCGTTTTGAACCTAAGGGTACGGTTGTGTCCCCAAATGAAGAATCACGCGTACCTAGTCGTCGAGCTGGCTTCTACACTGTCAAAGATGGTGATTTCCACCATTACGTCCCTTCTGAAGTGTTTAAAAATGAGATCTGTGAGGGCTTCAATCCGAGTTTGGTCATCAAGGTCTTGACCGACTGCGGAGGGCTTGTGCCAGCTAAAAAAAGTTCCATATCGGGTGTCGTTAAAAATGAGAACCAACAGTCTGAGCGTGTCTACCATTTTATCAATATCGCTAGCTGCGGAACTAATCCCAAGGAGGTCAATACATACTTTTGAGCTGTGTAACTTCGCTGTAACTCGGTGTAACCAGCTGTAACCGGTGTAACCAAATGGCAAAAAGTTACACTCGGTTACAGCTGGTTACATTTCAGTTGTAACTGTGAGAAAACATTTTTCACCTAGAGCGATAACCTTTATATAACCTTATATACAGATAGTTACGAAGTTACAGTTCTTTTTATATAGATAACCCCTAACCTAAATATGATTGGAGAAAACAGATGGTAAAAAGACCCGAAAATTCAGCTTTAAATCAACGCTTCTGCCTGTGGCACAAGGAGCTTATCAATTATGGTCTTGCTCCTAATCGTTGCGATCAATGCACCATAAAAACACTCTCGGACTGTGGTCTATCGTTTTTGGACCCTAAAAATGTAACCTTGAATAATGGAATCACCGTTCAGCAGGTTATCAGCTACGTGGGGCAAGAGCATTGGCAGTTAATTAAGGACGATCCTGACTCAATTGCTGAGGTTCTCGAACAGTTTGATGTGCCGAAAGAAAATAGGGAGGATCCTGTTGATGACGAATTTGAGTTTTAATCTTGCTGCACAACCCTTTTGCGATATCAGGCAAGAAGGGCACGACGTCTTCATCGTTACTGAGCTTGAGGTTATTGCATTCACGATAATAACACTTGCTACATTACTTCTCAGCTTGTGGTGTTGCTTTTTCTCTAAATCATGTGCTGAAGATCCACATGTCGGTGGGGATAAGTTGTCTGGACCAGGAGTAAAACTATGACTGTAAAACTAACTCACGATCCATCAGGCGCTCTGTGCGCTTCGATTCCATTTGGCGGATGCCAAAGCTTGTTTGATAAACAATTAGCGGCTCAGACAGGCTGTGGTTCGCCCGAATCAGCTCAACGGGTATTACGCAATTTACTTTCTGGCCTTGAATTAACAACACAGTCACCTGTCGATGATATTAACGCAGCAATAGGGGCATTACTGGCGATGGAACCTCAATCTCCTTTAGAGGCAGAACTGATCTGTCAGGCACTTTCTTCAAGCCACTTTGCTACCAAGTTGCTGCGTAAATCGAGTCATGGCAATCCTGAAAGTCAGGAGCAGTGGCTCAAGCTTTCCATGAGACTGATGCGCCTTTACACGCAGCAGATCGAGACGTTAAGTCGGTGGAGACGACAGGGCCAACAGTCCATGGTGATTAAACATCTTCACGTCTCTGATAATAGTCAGGCCGTGATTGGCCCTATGTCTATGGGGGCTAATTTAATATGACAATTCAACCTCAAAAAACACAGGGGAGTCCCTCGCTGGGAGGAGCTCCAATAGGTAATCGTAACGCAACGACATCACAATGTTACACCCGTGAAAATCAGCAATTAGTCGCACAGGTTAGGCAATTACTTCGAACTCAAAAAGAGTTTTTAACTTCATTGATTGACAATCCCCATCCCAACCAGAAAGGGCACCAATAGCTATGCACGAGTACTCAAAATTAGATCATGAATGGTTAGCAGAAAAGGCAGCAGACGCTCCACGACCTCCGTATCCTGGAGGCTACTTGACCAGTTTGCGGGCCGTAGCCGATTATATTGGCTGTACGCCGCAAACTGTTAAGAACAGGGCGTCGCGAGGTGACATATTTATTCTTAAGGTTAAGGGGCACTATGTTGGGAATACAGCTTGGTATTATAAGCCTGTAGAAGAGCCTCAAGGGCGTGAAAACTACTTTATGGGGATGCCAATACCTCCATCAGCGATCATTTTTGACACAGATAATACTGTCCATCTTGGGCTTAAAGGACATATCGTAACATCAGAGTTATCACTATTAACAGAACAGGAGTATTGCTCCAGTTACAATCTCCAAGCTCTCCCTGATTGTGAGATTGCAGATTTTATTGGTGAATTGTTACCTAGGCTAACGAAGCAGTATGGGCCTTGTAGGGCATTTGGTTCCGATGACGAAATCACAGAGGTTCACTTCGAAGGGTACACCGATGCTTACGCTGATGTTGACTCTGCAATCATGCAGGAGGTGCTGCGAGAGCATGGCTTCTACGCTGAGAGGGATAACCGCTTGCGTTGGTATGATCATCCACGCCTCACAAATAAGGTAATCATTCGTAAGTTATAGCTTAATGTTGTGACCAACAATGCCTCCTCAGGTTATGAGACTGGGGAAGTATTGTGCAAAAACGAGAATATAAAAGACACAACATCTCTATAATTAAAATAATAGCAAATCCTCCTGTCATCCCCTATACTTAATCGCTTTTAGAATTTACTTAAAAACATCCTGCTGAACCGACTTCATACGTCATAAATCAAGAATGGGAAAATACCTTGGATCACTCCGCACATAATAAAATTGTCTCTTTTATTTGGTCTATAGCCGACGACTGCTTACGTGATGTTTATGTGCGAGGTAAGTATCGTGATGTCATTTTACCGATGATTGTCCTGCGCCGCTTAGACTGTTTGCTTGAGTCAAGTAAAGATGCCGTCATGGAGGAGTGGAAACAGCAGCAGGAAGATGGTTTTACCGTGCCCGAACCTATGGGTATGTGTGAGGCCTCCGGCTATGTGTTTTATAATACCTCGCCATTTACCCTCAAAAAGTTGGTCACTACCGCATCTAATAATCTTCAACAGTTGGAGGCGAACTTCAGCCTCTATCTTGATGGCTTTAGTGGTAACGTCAAAGAGATTATCGCCAAGTTCAACCTGCGTGCTCAAGTTAGTCACATGGCAGCTAAAAATGTACTGCTACCTGTTTTAGAAAAGTTCACCTCACCCAATATTAACCTCACACCAGATGAAGTTTTAGATCCTGATGGGCGCAAGATGCCTGCGTTGTCTAACCTCGGCATGGGTTACGTATTTGAAGAGTTGATCCGTAAGTTTAACGAGGAGAACAACGAAGAAGCTGGAGAGCACTTTACTCCGCGCGAAGTGATCCAGCTGATGATTCACCTGCTGTTCGACCCTGTTAAAGGGCACGTGCCGCCGACGATGTTGATCTATGATCCCGCTTGTGGCTCTGGCGGTATGCTAACGGAATCACAAAACTATCTCGAAGATCCTGATGGCCATTTTCAGGTGGGTACTCAAGCCATCTCTCTTTATGGTAAAGAGATCAACGACGAGACTTATGCTATCTGTAAGTCGGATATGATGATCAAAGGCAACAACCCCGAAAATATTAAGAACGGTTCTACTCTGGCCACCAACGATTTTGCTGGTACCCGTTTTGACTTCATGCTCTCAAACCCTCCTTACGGTAAGTCGTGGAAGACAGAGCAAAAGAATATTGTCGATGGCAAGCAGGTTCTCGACAGCCGCTTTGAGGTTGAGCTGTCCGATTTTAGAGGGGGTAAAGAGATTGTTCCGGCGACACCGCGCTCCTCAGATGGGCAACTGCTATTCTTGATGGAGATGGTGGATAAGATGAAGTCCACTAGCGATAGCCCCACAGGTTCGCGCATCGCCTCTGTTCACAACGGTAGTTCACTGTTTACTGGTGACGCTGGTGGCGGCGAAAGTAATATCCGCCGTTACATCATCGAAAATGATTACCTCGAAGCCATTATCCAACTGCCCAACAATCTCTTTTATAATACCGGCATCACCACTTATATCTGGCTACTCTCCAGCAACAAAGTCCAGAACCGCAAAGGCAAAGTTCAGCTGATTGATGCCTCGAAGTTCTTCCGCAAGTTGCGTAAGAACCTTGGTGACAAAAATTGTGAATTTGCTCCAGCCCATATTCAGCAGATTGTTGACCTGCATAGCAGTATGCCTACTGACACCGCTACTTCTAAAGTGTTCGATAACCAGGACTTTGGTTATTACAAGGTCACCATCGAGCGCCCTAGCCGTAAGGCGGCACAGTTCACTCCTGAGCGCGTAGCAACACTACGGTTTGTCCCAGCTGTGAGTGAGATGATGGAGTGGGTTTATCAAAACTGGGGAGATAGCGTTTATACTGATCTAGCACAGCACCAACAAGAGATTGAAGACTATCTGGACAAGGAGGAGGTCAGCCTCACAGCCAAGAACAAAAAATTATTGCTCGCCCCTAAAACATGGCTAGTACAACAACAATTGATGGAAACGGCTACCACATTGATGGATAGCATCGGTCAAGAGTTGTTTATGGACTTCAATCTGTTCCGTGAGCAATTTGATGCCGAGATAAAAGCCCTTAAGGTAAAGCTTAGTGCTAGTGAAAAGAATCAGATCCTTAACGCTATCAGCTGGCGTGACGATAATGCCGCCAAGGTGATTAAAAAAGTTCACAAGCTCAGCAGTGATAAGCTTGCCACAGTGTTAGAGCGTAACGAATGTACCGAGAACTCACTTGCCGACTTTGGTTACTGGCCAAGTGATAGCAACGGCAGCTATATCGAATATGAGACCGATAGCGACCTGCGTGACACCGAGAATGTGCCCCTTAAAGAGGATATTCACGACTACTTTTTACGCGAAGTGCGCCCCCATGTCGATGAAGCGTGGATCAATCTCGATGTAACTAAAATTGGTTACGAGATTAGCTTTAACAAGTATTTTTATCAGCATAAGCCGTTACGCTCACTTGCAGAGGTAACACAGGATATTCTGAGCTTAGAATCTGAGACCGAGGGACTGTTAAAGAAGTTGGTTAGTTTTGGTACTGATACCCCTGCGGAGGAAAACTAATGCAAGAGATTAAAGGCTATGACCGCAGCGTTCAGGAACTCCTTGTCGGTGGCAACTACGGCATTGATTACTACCAGCGCGAATATAAGTGGGGCTCGAAGCAGCTTAGCGAGCTACTTAATGATTTAACCAGCCGCTTTTTAGAGAACTACAGTGATGGTGACAGCGCAAAGGACGTTGCCAGCTACGGGCACTACTTCCTCGGTTCTATCGTCGTTAGTAAAAACAACGAGGCCCGTCACATTGTTGATGGCCAGCAGCGCCTAACGTCACTCACCTTGTTGCTTATTTATCTCAACAATCTGCAACGCGATCTAGGGCAAAAAGTAGATATTCAAAACCTTATTTATGCCGATGACTTTGGCGAAATGAAGTTTAAGCTTAGCGTTGGCGAGCGCAACGCTTGCATGGAGGCATTGTACAATCAGCAACCCTTTGATCCTGATGGTAAGTCAGAATCGGTGCAGAATCTCTATGCTCGTTACAGTGAACTGGATGATTTGTTTCCAGACGAGCTAAAGACAGATTTAGTCCCACTTTTTATCTATTGGCTAAAAGAGAAGGTACAGCTAGTTGAGATAACCGCTTATGCCGATGAAGATGCCTACACGATTTTTGAGACCATGAACGACCGTGGTTTATCCCTTAGCCCTACCGATATGCTCAAGGGCTACCTGCTCGCCAATATTGATAATGCCGACAAGCGTGCCGAGGCCAACGACCTAATTAAAAAGTGGCTACGAAAGTTTGCCGAGTACGGCAAAGATACCGAGTCCGACTTTTTTAAAGCATGGCTGCGCTCTCAATACGCCAATAAAATTCGTGAGCGGAAGAAGTTTGCCAAACCTCAAGACTTTGATCTTATCGGTACCGAATATCACCGCTGGGTGCGTAACAATTGCAGTCAAATAGGGCTTAACGCCAGTGATGATTTTTACCAATGGGTAATCCGCGATCTCGACTACTTTGCTCAAATATTTATCAAGTTACTGAATGCAGCTAATAATAGAACACCTAAGCTCGAGAGCGTTCTCTTTAACGCTGACCATGGCTTCACCCAGCAACACCAGCTGTTAATGGCTCCTATCGATCCAGATGATTCACAGGAGCTATCGCTACAAAAAGCTGGTGTCGTTGCCGACTTCCTTGACTGTTGGCTCAACCGACGTTTATGGAACTTTAAATCTAACTCTTATTCCAGCATGCAATATACGGTGTTTATCCTCGGTAAAGAGATCCGCAGGAAATCACTAGCCGAACTGCGCCAGCACCTAGAGGATAAGCTGTTAGCAGAGATGCAACATACCGACTTTAACAACGCAACGTACTTAAATCAGTGGAGCGCAAAGAGTATTCACCGCCAACTTGCTCGCTTTACTGACTGGTTAGAGCAGCAGGCTGGATTGCAGGGGCGCTATCAAGAGTATATCGTTCGCTCAGGTAAGAACGCTTACGAAATTGAGCATATCTGGGCCAATCATTATCAGCGTCATCTCTCGGAGTTTCCGCAGCAAAAAGAGTTTGATAGCTGGCGTAATATGATTGGTGGTCTGATATTGCTGCCTAAAAAAGTCAATGCCAGCCTAAACGACGCGGTGTATGCGGATAAACTGCCCCACTATATAAAAGAGAATATCCTCGCTCAATCGCTCCACCAGCTTTGCTATACCAATAATCCTGGCTTTAAGCAGGCGATGAATAAGTTTGGGCTGCCCTTTAAAGCGCATGATGAGTTTAGCAAGAATGATCTGAGTGAACGCAATACCCTCTATAGCCAACTCGCTGAACAAGTGTGGTCAGTGGATCGTCTGCGGGGGGATGTTTGATGCTTACCACTGCAATGTATGATGAATACATAGATCCTAACATTGTTGGAGTGAATTCAATTCCCCGACATTGGACCGTCTTACCACTCTGTGCGGTCGCAAAGCAAAAATCTGTAATAAATTGCGTTGGCCTAGAGCTCTTGTCTGTGTATTTAGATCGTGGTGTTATAAAATTTTCTGATGTGAATGAAAAAAGGACAAACGCTACAAGTGAAGATCTTTCCAAATATCAAGAAGTTTTGCCTGGAGATTTCGTTTTAAATAATCAGCAAGCCTGGAGGGGGTCTGTTGGTGTTTCTAAATACAGTGGCATAGTCAGCCCAGCCTATATCGTTTTGGTATTATCTGATGTAGTGAATACGAAATTTGCTAATTATTTTTTTAGATATGAAGCAATGGTATCGCAATATCTAATATGTTCTAGAGGCGTTGGGACAATTCAAAGAAATTTATATTGGCCGCAATTAAAAAGGGTGCCAGTTTTTATTCCACCATTTGACGAACAAGACCGCATCGCCAACTTCCTCGACAAAAAGACCGCCGAGATTGACGCCGCTATTGCTAAAAAACAACGCCTTATCGAACTACTCAAAGAGCAGAAAGCTATTCTCATCAATCAGGCCGTGACCAAGGGCTTGAACCCCGATGCCCCCATGCGCGATAGTGGAGTGGAGTGGATTGGCGAGGTGCCGGAGCATTGGGAGGTTAAACGATTGAAACACCTCTTTTTCGAGACCAGCACTAGAACTAAGACAGGGCGAGAAGAACTCTTGTCTCTACGTATGTACAAAGGGCTCATTCCGCATAATGATGTATCTGATAAGCCTATAACCGATGCTGAGTTAGTAGATTATAAATTGATAACTCCCGGTCAGATGGTTATGAATCGAATGCGTGCATCCATAGGATTATTTGGCTTTGCAACAAGCTACGGCCTTGTCAGTCCAGACTATGCTGTCTTCAATAAACATAATGAGGTAGATTTCGAATATTTTCTTGCACTTTTTAAGACTGATGAGATGGGTAGCGTTTTTCGATTAAATTCAAGAGGACTAGGGACTGGTTCATCTGGTTTCATGCGGTTATACACTGATAGTTTCGGAAAAATACTAGTACCTTTTCCATCGATAAGCGAGCAGATGAAGATTGGACAATATCTTAAAGAAATTCATGGTTCATACTTGGCTGCTGAAAACAAAGTAAACAAAGAGATCCAACTACTTGGAGAAATGAAAGCAATAACCATCTCCGAAGCCGTCACAGGAAAAATAAAGCTATGACCCTCGACCGAACCCCAGATTACTTGCGCTCTCTACTGCGCGAACTGTGCAACCTCCCTAACGAAACCGAGTGGGTGGAGTTTAAGCACAATAATGCTGATCCGCTGATGGTGGGAGAATACATCTCTGCTTTGGCGAATTCGGCAGCGTTGTTAGGTAAGCAAGCGGCCTATATGGTCTGGGGCGTCGATGATGATACTCATGAGGTGATCGGCACGCAGTTTAAGCCGTCGAGCTCTCGGCATAAACAGCAGGAACTGGAAAGCTGGTTATTGCAGAAGACCGCCCCCAAGATCCACTTTCATTTTTACGAATTTATCGCCAGTAATGATTTGCCAGTGGTGATCCTTGAGGTTCAGCCTGCTAGTCATACGCCAGTGCAGTTTGATGGCACTGAGTTTATCCGTGTTGGTTCTTACAAGAAGAAGCTGCGCGATTATGCTGAAAAAGAGCGTGAGCTGTGGCGGGTGTTTGATCGCGTACCGTTTGAGCAACAATTAGCCGCTGAGAATGTGAGTGCTGAGCAAGTGCTCAAGCTGATCGACTATCCTGTTTACTTTGATCTCCTCGACTTGCCCTTGCCTGAGGGGCGTAGCGGTATTCTTGCGGCGCTAGAGGCAGATCATCTTATCAACCCTAGTGATAGCGGACAGTGGCACATTACCAATCTGGGGGCGATCCTCTTTGCTAAAAAGTTACAGGATTTTCGTCCTCTCTCACGTAAAGCGGTTCGCTTAATCCTCTACAAAGGTAATAGTCGTATAGAAACTGTGCGCGAGATTGAGGGCGCTAGGGGGTATGCAGCGGGGTATGAAGGGTTGATCGACTATTTAAAAACCTTACTGCCATCCAACGAAGAGATTGGCAAGGCCTTCCGTAAGGAGGTGCCTATGTATCCCGAGCTTGCGCTGCGTGAGCTGGTGGCAAATGCCATCATTCATCAAGATTTTAGCCTGACCGGAACTGGGCCGATGATTGAGCTGTTTGACAGTCGTCTTGAGATTACCAACCCAGGCTTACCGTTGGTAGATACGGCGCGCTTTCTGGATACTCCTCCTCAAAGCCGCAATGAAGCGTTAGCCTCATTCATGCGACGGATCAATGTATGTGAGGAGCGAGGTACCGGTATTGATAAGGTGGTTTTTCAGACTGAGCTTTATCAATTGCCTGCACCACTTTTTGAGCAGACAGAGCAACACACTCGCGCAACACTGTTTGCCTACAAGGCGTATAAAGAGATGGACACCGAAGAACGAGTTCGGGCGTGTTATCTCCACTGTTGCCTTAAGTATGTCAACAAAGAGCCTATGAATAATGCGACTGTCCGCCAACGCTTTAGTATTGAAGAGGGTAATAGTGCAATGGCGAGCCGAGTGATCAAGCAGGCTGTTGAGGCCGGTGCAATTCGCCTCTATGACCCTAAAGCGAACCGCAAAGAGTGGCGCTACGTACCGTTTTGGGCATAGTGACTTATGAGGCAGAATTCTCATTTGACGGTCATTTGACTGGCGCATGATTTTTGCCGCGCCAAAAGAATAAAAAAGCTTAAAAATAAGTGGGTTAGCGAGATAGCACCATTTGACTGAGGTGCTGATGCAGTGTTGATTGGAGTGGGACATGGTGAGCCATACAAACGAGAGAGCTCTTGAGGCCAGTATAGAATGCGCCTTAGCTGGAATTAGTCGTGAAGAGGTAAAAGATACACAGGGTCACAGCGCTAATCCTGAGGTGCAGGAGGCGGTTGCTCCATTTATCACTCATACCGGTCATGGTTATCAGTTAGGTTGGTCTACCGATTATGATCGCGAACTCGCCATTGATACCGCTAAGTTTTGGGCGTTTTTAGAGGCCACGCAGCCCGAGCAGCTTGCTAAGTTTAAGAATCGTGCTAACTGGCAGCGGCTAGTGTTAGAGATGCTGCATAAGCGGATTAAGAAACACGGGATTCTTAAGGTACTAAAAAACGGCCTATCAATCGACGATGCTCACTTCACCCTGCTTTACAGCGCCCCCTATAATGATATCAACCCTGAGATAACCAAAAACTTTGAACGCAATATCTTCTCGATAACACGCCAGCTTTACTATTCTCAAGCAGAGCCCCATAACTCGATTGACGTCGTGTTGTTTATTAACGGCCTACCCATCGTTACCATGGAGCTAAAGAACGCTTGGACGGGGCAAACGACCTACCACGCTAAAAAACAATACTGTAATGATCGCGATCCTAACGAACCGCTGCTACAGTTTGGTCGCTGCTTGGTCCACTTTGCTGTCGATACCGACGATATTTACATGACCACGCGCTTAGCGGGTAAGAAGACCTATTTCTTACCGTTTAACAAAGGGCATAACCATGGCAAGGGGAATCCTCCTAGCCCCGATGGTCATCGTACAGCGTACCTATGGCAAGAGATTTTAACGCGAGCCAGCTTAACTAATATCATTGAACATTATGCCAAGATGGTGGGTAAAAAAGAGAGTGATCCCCTTGGTAAGCGCACCTTGTTCTTCCCCCGCTATCATCAACTTGAGGTGGTACGCAATATACTGAAACACTCGGCGGATAACGGAGTAGGCCATACCTATCTTATTCAACACTCGGCTGGTTCTGGTAAGTCAAACTCTATTACGTGGACCGCTTATCAACTTATAGAGCTTTACAGGCCTGGCACAGACCATCCACAGTTTGACTCGGTAATTGTTGTTACGGATCGTCGTATTTTAGATAAGCAACTGCGCAACACGATAAAGCAGTTCTCTGAGGTGAAGAACATTGTCGCTCCAGCGATGAGTTCGCAAGATCTTAAAAATTCATTGCAAAGCGGTAAGAAGATCATTATCACCACTATCCAAAAATTC
>Ga0307990_1002387_pt1 | contig 15055 bp, 10 predicted proteins | sample EllFjometagen129_FD_203168 | JGI IMG/M metagenome (GOLD analysis project Ga0307990, IMG submission 203168) | Marine microbial communities from Ellis Fjord, Antarctic Ocean - #129 | ecosystem: Environmental > Aquatic > Marine > Unclassified | place: Southern Ocean | collected 2014-10-08
TGGCGGATTTGAATCTTCAAACAATTCTATGTTTATTTCAACCTGCCCAGTTAATAATTCTGTTTGCTCAAATATAGTTCTATTATAATAATAATTAACGTAAGAAGTATAATTACCTGTCAATGAATTATTCTCTGGTTTTACATATATTGAAAAAGAACTATAATACTCTGGAAGAATTGAAAGGTTATAATCTGTTGTATGATTTATGCTCCAAGAAGTAAATGAAAACCAATCTGCTATTGGCCCAGAGAAATTAAGTGAAACATTCTTTGTTATATTAAATCCAGAATAAACATAGAACTCACTATTTTGTTCATAATTAGGGTATGCAGGATTAATATTCCAAGTATTTGGAAGTATACCAATCACAGCCTGTAAAGAAGTACTTCCGTTATGAAATAAATCAACAGTTATGGGGATACTCCTGTTTTCTATAATTTTTGTATCTCTACTAATTGCATCAACTCTTAATATTCCATCATATCTACCATAACTTGTATTTTCGGGAACAGTAATATTTAAATTAAATGAACTAAATCCTTTACCAGGTATTAAAAGAATATTATCAGAAAGAACCATAGGAATTTCTACATCACCGCTATAAGTAATATTAAAATCAATAATTTCATTAAATAAATTATTTATTGTAAACGTTTTTATGCTAGTGTTTGTTTCAAAAAAAGATTCATGAATAGAAGAAGGCGTAACATCAAATATATCATAATAAACGAAAACATAACCTTCTAATGAAACAATATGAACCCAAGTTGGCCCTGTTACAGGGACTTCACCAATTACAGGAACATTTGTATTTTTATATATAAGCTTTCCACTATTTAAAACATACTTAATTATAGAATTATTTATTTCTGCGGAATCAATATTGTCTGGCAAATAAATTAATATTTTTGATGATGCACCACTACCCTGCTGATAAACATTTTCAATCTCATTTACAATATCTTGCAGTGAATTTTTAACCATACTTATTCCATGTGCAGTTGTATTATCAAATAACTTATTCTGACCAAAATAAAAGAAAAAACTAAACACCAAAAGAAACATGGTTATCACTATTATTAATTCTGTAGAACTTTGCGCATTTCTCTTTATAATTTTATTTTGCATATTTTTTAATATTTAATTAGGATTCTGATATTGTCAAAGTAAACACCCAATCCTTCGTCATTTGCTTTAGAACCACCTTCCCAACTTGCCTTTCCACCAAAATCTAAATAATATTGGCCAGGAGAAGTAATGTATTGGGTAATTTCTTCAGAATAAGATCTATATACTATTCCTATCCCAAATGCGTCACTGCCCCACCCTGGATCAGCAATATCTACTGCCGCCCACAGTTCAGGGGTTGTATCAGAATAATGCGGTTCTCCTGACCCCAAATTGTCTAAATTAGAACCAAGATAATTAGATTGTTCTCCATTACTTATTCTTGCCTTAACCCATGCACCGCCCATACCAAGTCCATCGGTAGCTAAGTAAAGATCTTCAACATAGAAGGTCATTGAAAAATATGCAACAGCACCACTTTGTGAAATTACATCATACATTTCTGGAGTAATATTAAATTCAACTCCCCAGGCACCACTAGCAACTACCTCTTCTGTACCACTATTCACCCCACCTATTTTTACTTCTATTCTATCAGAAGAAATTTCATCAGACAAATTACTTGGATCATAATGTAAAACATAATCTGAGTTTAATACTTCATCACTATAAACTTGATCTTGCCAATCCCAACCATCGTCACTATTCACTTGCAAACCAAAAGTATTTGAAGAAGAATTTAATCCTGAAGTGAAATCAACAGGCATTGGCAAATCAGAATCCATATCCCAAAGACTAGGTGTAAATGCAGGACTTGTGTCAACAATTGCACTAACATAGTCCACATAGAGCATACTACCTGTATCATCAAAAGGATCAAAGGTCATACGAATTTTTATATTGTTTGCAACATCACTATCATGAACACAAGTACTAATGTCAATATTATTATACTCAATATATTCAGTTGCATTTAAGGATAATTCGTAAGGCTCTATATCTACCCACTCAGCACCATTATAACACTGAATCATATGCCGAACATTATGCGCTTCTATTTGTGTATTTAATTGGCCTTGCAAAGTTAAATCGTCCCTGTGCCTAATTGTTAAATCAACATTTGTTATTGGCACATCAGGAACTCCAAGATCTAAAAAATCAAATTGAACCCAATCAGGTGCCCAACATGGACAAGATGTATAGGCACAGCATACAGGACCACCACAACAGCTGGAAGCAGAACTACCACACCTATTTCCATCATCATGAGCATTGGTTTCTTGATTATCACTAGAAAATGCCACAACAGATCCAGGCCAAGTATCCCCCCCGTAAGTACATCCATCATTAGGTTCTTCCATTACATTTCCACTAAAAGGTCCTGTCCCATAAAGATTATGACTTCCTTGAACAACTATATTTGGATATTCACTACCAGTTTTATTTTCAAAATCATATGCTTTGACCTCTGTAAGTGTATAATCTCCGGTGCTTTCAACAAATAGAAAAAAACCATAAACATTATCACTAATATTCTGTGCACAAGTCACATTGGTTGTATTTGAGGTTAAAGTATCATTCATAAAAACGACAAAGGGGTCATCATTAGGGTCAGTATATGTTAATTCAACTGATGAAATACCAACATCGTCATATGCTTCCGCAGATACACAAACATAGTTGCCAAAAGAAATAATAGTTGAAGTAATGTTTGTATTATTTACAATTGGTGAAGAAATATCTAAAGGTCTTTCATAATAAAAGATTGCACTTGTTTGCCCCTCTGCATTTAAAGTTGCATCATAATATCCTGGTTGTGCAGTTGAATTTAACTTAAGATATACATCAATGGTTTCATATCCAAGAGAATCAAGAACAACTTGAGAAGTTGTGGTTAAACCACTAGAAAAGGGGGTAAATGAGTGCCAATTATTTAGTGATGTAAAAGATAAATTAATTATTCTTGTTACATTCAACCCAGAGAATAATATAAATGATGTTGAATATTCTTGATTCGGAATTACTTGTTCAAAATCTCGAAAATCAGGAATAAAACCTATTGTGCCCTCAATATTTCCACTACCATAAAAAATGCTTGCCTGTGTAACATCCAAATACACAGGAAATAATATACGCTGATTAGATCCAGAAATTATGGATGTTGCAGAAATTGGTAAAAAATCTACATATTTGCCATAACTTATATTACTATATTGCCACAAAGTCACGCTTCTAGATTGATTTTGAATTAATTGAAATGATTGATCACTTAATGTTATATACTGTGACATATCATCTACTTCAAGAGTTAAATTTATTGTTTCATTAAACACATTTTTTATTACCACTTGTTGTGATAAGTTTTCATCTTTTGGCAAATCAGCCATAACTGATGAAGGAGAAATTGTAAAAAGAGGGCTGTTAATAAGAATGTATTCCCCTTTTGATTCAATAAGCAAAGTATGATCCCCTTGCGTTGTTGGCAAAGATCCAACAACAGGATAGTCAAGATTAATTATTATTCTCTTCCCTCCTTCTGTAGAAAATTCTATTGTTCTATTTGTAATATACGAAGAACTAATTCCTATTGGCAAAGAAATTTTAACATACATCTTTGAATTAGTTCCAGATGTAAAAACTATATTTCCTGCTTCTTCAATACTAAGCAAACTACTTTTTGCTCTTTCGTTTATTAATTTATCAGAAACAACCCCATATGCTTTTTGCCCAGAAAAAAGTAAAGTTGATAATAATAAAAGCATTACACTTATTATTATTAATGTCTCTATACTCGTTTGCCCCTTACTCATTTGTAGATATAATCCTCACACCCTTTGCTTTATTTACCAAATAGGATTTTATAAACGTTTCGCAGGATAAGTTTATAATTCACTTATTTGAAAAGTTATTAAAATTATTACCCAAAAAAATTCTACAGATAAGAATTTATTAACAAATCTAGACATTATTACTAAGGTATTCGAAATCTATTTAAATGATGCTTTTGATATCAAGACTAGATATATTAATTATAAAAATCAATTGATACTAAATATTATTTTAATAAGAACACCATTTATTAGTAGATAAATATTATAATCTAATAAAATATTTATTATATATAAGAGGATTTTATGAATGGAAAAATTAACTGATCAGCCAAAAACAACTGAAAACCCAGAGGAAACTTCTTATGGAATTGTGAAGAGTCAAAAGATGAACCGTACACAAACAGGAATTCCTGGTTTTGATGAACTTGTTGAAGGAGGCTTTGTTAAAGGAAGTATAAACTTAATTTCAGGAGATGCAGGAACTAATAAAAGTATTTTTTCTATGCAATTTATAGTTAATGGAATATTAAAATATGATGAACCAGGAGTATATGTAAGTTTTGAAGAAACAAAAGAAAATGTTTATGCAGAAATGCTTGTTTTTGGTTGGGACCTCCAGAAGCTTGAAGAATCAGGCAAATTTATATTTCTTGAATATACCCCTGAACAGGTTGATAATGTCATTAGAACTGGTGGAGGGATTGTTGCCGATGTTATACAAAGCATAAATGCAAAAAGATTAGTAATTGACTCTCTTACAGCATTAACATCGCTTTATGAGTCTTCAATAAGAAGAAGAGAAGAGCTACTTAAACTTTTTAATCTTATAAGAAAATGGGAATGCACAGCAGTTCTTATTGCAGAAAACTCACAATCATTAGAAAGACATAACACACTTGAAGCAGATTATGAAGTCGATAGTGAAATAGATATTTATACAGTACGTACAATAAAAAAGAGGGAGAAAATTCTTGAGGTATATAAAATGAGGGCAACAGACCACTCAACCTACATGCATAAGGTAATAGTAGGACCAAAAGGATTAATAATAAGATGACGATAAATAATATAATAACCCTTCCAGATAAAATTCTTACTTATATTCAAGAAAAAGTTAATCCTGAAAACAAATATGTTACACTTAAAAATATGTCATTAGACTTAGGTGTTCCTGAAAACACAATAGAGCCTTTTCTTGAATTACTTGAAAAACAGGGAATAATAGAAGTCACTTACCCCTTTAATATATTTAAAAGCCCAAAAATAAAAATAATAAATTCTGAATGGGACTATAAAGATATTGCATTAATTAAAGGTAAGATTTCTGATTACACTGGATCAAAAGAGCTTGAGGAAGAGTATGAATATTCTTGCGATGGATTAAATGTTAAAATTATGATTTGGTCTCTTCCCAAAGAAGATGTAAATATCTATGAACTTATTTCACCAGAAATTGGCAAAGGAACAAAAGCAATGCTGATTTCAATAATGGATGAACTAACAAGAAACATGCCAATTTATATTGATGACAGCAACGATCCAAAAAAAGTAGTTGAAATAAAGGAAAAATATATTCTAAAACTTATTGAAGTTATTAAAAAATGGCTGCCTGACGATAAAGATGAACTTATTGCTTCACTAGCAGGAATACTTTTTCACAAAATGTACGGACTTGACACAGTTGAACTTGTACTTGGTGATGACTTCCTAGAAGAGGTTGCAATCAATGGGGCAGTAGAACCAATATCTATTTATCATAAAAAATATGGCTGGTTAAAATCCTTTCTTTACTTAACTTCAGAAAGCGAAATATTTAATTTGTCCTCACAAATCGGAAGAAAATCCGGAAGACAAATAAATGCGTCAACTCCTATAATGGATGCACGTTTAGTAACAGGAGATCGGGTTGCATCTACAATTTATCCTATAAGTAGTCGTGGGAACACTATCACCATAAGAAAATTTGCCAAGAAACCATGGACCATAACACAGTTCTTAAATGACAAAATTAACCTTTTTTCAGAAGAGATTGCAGCATTTCTTTGGCTATGTATACAATATGAATTTAATATTATTATTGCAGGAGGAACAGCATCAGGAAAAACATCTATGTTAAATGTTTTAACTTCTTTTATTCAACCAAAAAATAGAATACTGAGCGCAGAAGATACAAGAGAACTTTCTCTTCCAGAAAACTTATATTGGAACTGGGTTCCTTTAGTTAGTAAGAATGAAAATACTGATTCCAAAAAAGGAGTATCAATGCTTGACCTTATTGTTGCTTCATTGAGAATGAGGCCAGATAGAATTATAGTCGGAGAAATAAGAAGAAAAGATCAAGCGCAAGCACTTTTTGAAGCAATGCACACTGGTCATTGTGTATATTCTACAATGCATGCAGATACTGCATCACAAGTACAAAAAAGACTTCTTGAACCTCCAATTCAAATTCCCAAAACCGAACTTGGCTCATTACACCTTATTATTATTCAATTTAGAGACAGAAAGACAGGAAAAAGAAGAACAAGAGAAATTGTTGAAATTATAGATGAGGGAAAAGATATTAGTTTAAATTATCTTTACAGATGGCATCCGCGTTCAGATACTTTTGAAAAAGTTAATGCCAGTAGAAGGATATATGAAGATCTTAGTTTACACGCAGGGATAACACCTAATGAAATTGAAGCAGATCTCTTAAATAAAAAGGCCATTCTTCATTGGATGGTTGATAATAACTATGAAGATATTGATCAAATTGGGGAAATAATGAGAGTTTACTATAAAGACCCAAATATTCTTATAAATGGTGCTAAAGAAAATCTTTCTTTTGATGAAGTTAAAAAAAGATTTGATTCTATGACTCCTAATACTTCAACAGAGAACATACCTGACCTGCCAGAAATAGAAAAAACAGAAGCGATTAATTCCAAAGAAGAAGAGAATAATCATATTAAACATACAGAAGAAGATATCACTAAAACAAAAACTGCTCAAAAAAAACCAATTCTAAATAAAATAAAAAATAAAATAAAACCCTTAATTAAAATATTATACGTATTTAAAAATAATACCAAAGTGAATAATTCTTTATTATTAAAAAAATCAACAAATACTAAGAATTCTAAGAAAAACTTCTTATTAAAAGCATTTAAGAGGAATATTAATGAGAACAGATAAGAAACTGCCAGAACCGAAAGTTCCTTTTCTTTTTGTTACTCCTGAATTCTGCCATAAAAAACTTAAGAGATTGAAGGGACTTGGAAAAACTTTGTCGGAATTATTCCCAAATCTTAAAGAAAACCTTGGCTACTCTGGCTTAAATACAATGCCGGAGTATTATACGATTTCAGCTCTTTTATCTTCGTTTATTATATCAACCTTTTTTGCAATACTAATGTATATTCTTGCATCATCACAAGACCACTCTATTACTAAAGTAATACTTCTTACTTTTATGTCTTTCTTCGTTATAATATTATTATTATTTTTAATATTTATTAAATATCCTGGGATACTAAAGAAAAAGAAAGCAGGAGAAATAAATAAACACCTTATGTTTGCAGTGAAAGATCTTCTTTTACACACATCTGCAGGTTCTTCTTTTTTTGAAGCAATGTATAACATTTCAAAATCTAACTATGGAGAAGTCTCAATTGAGTTTTCTAAAGTTGTTAAAAAAATAAATACAAATACCCCCACACTTGAAGCCCTTGAAATGCTTTCAAATTCAGTAGAATCTGATTATTTAAAGAAAGTGCTTTGGCAATTAATAAATACTCTCAAAGCAGGTGGAGATTTAAAACAATCCTTAGATGCAATAGTTAATGACCTTATAACAATGCAAAGGTCAAATATTATTGGCTATGCTAATGAACTTAACTTATGGTCTTTAATATATATGCTTTTTGCTGTGGCGGCACCAACAATTGGAATGACTATGATGATTATCTTATCTTCATTTGCAGATGTCGGGATAAACGAAACAGTACTTATTATCTTTATAGGAATTACAATGGTCATTCAATTAATAATAATCGTATTAATTAAATCAAGAAGACCAATGGTAGAATTTTAATAAGTTATTACATAACTAAATAAAATGGAATCAAAAAATAGAATATATATTTCACTTGCAAAAATTATACCTACTGCATATTATAATAATTTTAAGGAGATGACAAGATATGCAGGTGAAGAGAACAATATTGATCTTTATCTTGGATCTACAACAATCTTATCTATTCTTATTGCAGCAATTGCAATGCTATATACTTATTATTATACAAACATTTCTTCATATATTTTAATTGTATTAATTGGGATTACAGGATTTGTAGCCATTCACTTACTAACCTATCTTTTAATATACTTCAAAGTTGAGAAACGTATAGAACATGTTGAAAAAGTATTACCAGATCAACTACAATTAATGTCTAATAATATAAAAGCAGGATTAACACCATTCAAGGCATTAAAACTCTCTGCAAGAAAAGAGTTCGGAGCACTATCAGAAGAAATAAATAATGCGATAAATAAGTCATTTGGATCAAACTCATTTACAAAAGTATTACTTGAAATAAATACTAGAATAAAATCTGTGATGCTTGAACGTGTACTTAAATTACAAGCATCATCTATAAGCACTGGAAATAATATGGCTGGCTTACTTGATGATTTAGCAAAAGATATAAGAGAAACAAGAATGCTTAGAAATGATCTTGTAACCAAAACAAAAACTTATACTGCATTTATTCTTTTTACAGTGTTATTTGGAACACCAACACTTCTTTCAATATCTATACATTTTGTTACAATGATATCAGGATTTTCTGCTATTGGTGGAAGCACAAGCACCGCAGATGCAGCTTTTGATGTTGGGTTTTCTTCAGGTGCTGTTGCAATCCAACCAGCCTTTTTAATAATAATATCTTTCGCAATGCTTATTTTAACAGCTTTACTTGCAAGCATGTTATTAGGTGTAATAATGAAAGGAAAAATGACCTCAGGGTTTAAATATGCTCCTGCACTAATAATAGGAGTTGTTGTGATATTTATGTTTTCAAGATTCGTTGTATCTACTTTCTTTGGTTCAATGCTTTAGCAAAGCTAACCATACTGAAAGATAACAAAAGATTTATAAACACTTAACCCAACTGATATGGTTATTAGTATATTACATATATTAACTACAAATAAAACTTTGAGGTGATAGATAATGTTTTTTAACAAAAAAGGACAAACAGCAACAGAATATCTGATAATTTTAGCAGTCGTAATCGTTGTTGCATTGATAGTAGTTGGTGTTATGGGAGGAATTCCAGGCATTGGTACAGGAGTAAGTAAAAAAGCAGCAGCTTCTTATTGGAAGAGCACAGATGTTGCAATAGATTCATATGCAATTGCATCTGATGGAGCTATTACATTAAATGTAAGAAACAACATGGATACAGCAGTAGATATTAGTGAATTAAATATTAGCACATTTACTATGACTACTGGAACTGGAGTATTAACACCAGGACAAACAGGAACTTTAACAGGAACTACTGGTGCTGCATGTACAGGATCATTTTCATATGATGTTAGTATAACATACACTGATCAAGCAACAAATGCAGAATATACATTTACTGGTGATGGCCATAAATTAGAAGGAACTTGTGCAAACTAGTTTTCTTTTTCTTTTATTTTTTTCTTTTATTTCTAATAAGAACTTCTTAATATTATAATAACTTATCTTATAGAACAATCTACTCAATCAAACCATAACCAATCAGTCTAAATCTATTACCAATTCGTCTAGAAATTGTAACTCTAGAATTCTGAGCGCAGACAGGAAGTTTAAGCTTGCACTCAACAATGTCTTTGTGAACCTTGATTACAGTACCAACTGTTGTTGCAGAATTAACATTAAGCATTAGAACTTCATTCTTGGCAATGGGATTCACAAGAAGATCATCATCAGAACCAACAACTCTTTCTAAAAGTGTTACCTTTAGTTTTAGCTCTCCTCTTATTGGCGGAAGTTTATCAGGCAAACCAACAACATTTCCTGCAAGAGAATCTGAATTAACAATACTTGGATCTAAATCTGTCATTAGAGCCATTGATCCTCCTGGAAGAATTTCTTCTACTTTTTTACCACCAGAAATTATACTTTGAATTGTTGTGAAAATTGGTTCAGCAGTTATTTGATTGTTTTTAGTTATTGTGTGACCTGGTCTTATTTCGACTTTGTCTCCAATTTTAAGTTTTCCTCTAACAACAACACCACCAAGAACTCCACCCTGAAGCTTCTCGGCTTTTGAACCAGGTTTATTTATATCAAAAGACCTTGCAATAAACATTTCAGGATCTTTTTTCTCATCTCTTTTTGGAGTAACAATAACTTCTTGTATTGTTTTTAGTAGAACATCAATATTAACCCCCCTTTTAGCACTTATGGGGATTATCGGGGCGTCTGCATAGGCAGTGCTTGCCAAGAATTCTTTTATTTGATTATAATTTTCAACAGCATCTTCTTTTGCAACAACATCAACTTTGTTTTGAAGAACTATAACTTTTTTTATTCCTGCAATCTCAAGTGCGGTGATATGTTCTCTCGTTTGTGGTTGAGGGCATTTCTCGTTTGCAGAAATTAATAATAGTGCACCATCCATAATGGTTGTCCCTGCAAGCATTGTTGCCATTAAACTTTCATGTCCTGGCGCATCAACAAAAGATATTTTTCTCACTGGTTCTGTGGGAACCATATGAACAGGACAAATTTTCATTGTTGTCCAACAATCAGGATCATCACATTTAGGACACTTTCTTATAATAGAATCTGCATAACCCAATCTTATAGTTATTCCTCTCTTTAATTCTTCAGAATGAGTATCTGTCCATTTACCAGATAATTGCTCTGTAAGAGTTGTTTTACCATGATCAACATGACCAACTAAGCCTATATTAACTTCTGGTTGCCCTAACTCAATTGGGCTTAATTCTTTTTTTACAACCTTTTTTGCAACTTTTGGTTTAGAAGCTTCTTTTTTAGTAACCTTCTTTTCTTTAGTATCAGCTTTCTTCTTTGGCATAAAGCTAAGAAAAGAGAGTTCTTTTATAAATTTAATGCTGATGATAAACACAAAAATCCTAAGAGACAATACAATTTTTGGTCATTATAACTGAGAAATATATCAAAATATAAGAAATTAAACCTCAGTTGTAATAAACTTTAAAAATAGCAAACTAAGAACTAGATTAAAATGAAAAAACTACTAACAATACTAATAATTTTGCTTATTGTTCCATTTGTATATGCGAACAATGAAACAGCTGGTTCTGAAGGAAAAGAACTATGCGATTACATATTTACAAAGACAAATATTGAGATGGGAACATCGGTTCCTAAAATGATCCCATACAAGAATGAAAGATTTAATGTTTTTACAAATGAAGATGAACTTGTTGGACACTTAATATTTGAAAATGGATTAGTAACTTCTTATAATTGTGAATCAATAGAAGAACCTACTTACAATGTTATAGTTAAGGGAAAATCAACAATTGATGATATTATGGATTCTGAATCACCAATAAAAGTTCTAAATAAAAAATTGGGCAATAAAGAAATTGATTTGAAAGGTGTAACTTTTGGTAAACAGTTCAAAGGTTTTATGACAAAATTAGGCTTAAGTATTGTATCTGTTTTTATGTGATTAAAGCATAAATATCAGAACTTGCACAAGCAAGCAACCCATCAAATAAGACTTGGCAACTTCTAGTTTTGAAGTCATTATTCCCAGTGCAGTTCCCAACAAAATAATTATTAATCCAAGAAAACTATCAAATACAAAACTTAGAATAACTATTGAAGTTATTATAGATAAAATTAACATCTTATAATTTATCTTTTCCACAATTCTAGAAAACACTTTAGCAATATTAGTTCCAAGAAAGACCGCAACACCGCCAACAAAGAGAGATGCAGCAATTAAAAGCAATAATGTTGGTAAATTTATTGCTCCAACAATCTCTTTAACTGCAACAACACTACCATTTCTGGCTTTATTTATTGTGTAAAATGTTATTAGTGAAACAAACATATTAACTGTATTAATACCACCGATAAAACTTAAGAAAACAGAAGGGTTTTCTGTATCTTTCTTTTTCATCAAACTCATTCCAAGAACTGCAGACTGACTTGAACCCATACCAGGAAGAAATGCTGCTACTATACCAACAATTGTTGCTATAAAAACAGAAACTTTGTGTTTGGTTTTTATTATTATATCTTGAAACTTTTGTTTTGTTAACTTACTTGTGTTTAAGCTCAATATTAAATTACTGATTCCAAACAAACCAGTAAATAAATGAAACATTGGTTGGTTAAGATTCATATCCAATGCAAGTATTCCAAATATTCCTGCCAATAAAAAAATAAATAAGTTCTTTAGAAACCTTTTTCTATCTTTTAAAAAAATTAATGATACAAAGAATAGAATAATATAACCAATATAATCCTTTATTAATGCATATAACAAAGGAATCCCAAATATTAAAACAGGAGAAAGAACTACTGAAACAATTAATCCTGCGATTGAACCATAGAGAGTGTATTTTAATGCAAGAAACCCATTACCCTCTAACAACATTCTATGTGCAGGTAGAATACTCAACGCCATATCGGGATCAGGAACACCCAAATAAATACTAGGAATAGAATCAAGAAAAGTATGAGTTATACTCATAGAAATAATAAACAAAACAAAGTATAATAAAGGAATATTAGAGAATGCAGCTGCACTCGACACGAGAAGTGCAGATATAAGATTTATATGTATACCCGGAATTAAGCCTGTTATAACTCCTGCACATATTCCAATGATGATTGCAATTAGGATGTTTAGCATGGGTGTAGCGTGTGCTTAGAGCTTATACATCTCAACACCTAAAAACCGCAAACCTTCCAATTTAAACCAAAATATTAAATACTAGTTCTATCTTACAAAGATATGCCAAATACAATTATTCCTGTTCAACAATTGTGCCCTGAAAGCGATTTTCAAAATTCTAATGATTTAATTAATATTGGAATAATAGTTGATATCTTCATAACAGATATTAATTACAGAATTTACAAAGAAGGATCAGATATAAATAAAGATCTCATAAAATCTGACCCTTTAGTACTATTAGCAAGATCATACAGTTCTGATTTTGATTTAAAAGTCCACAAAGTTTCAGATAACAAAAACTCATTTGATATAGAAATTTTGCTTCAAGAAAGATTTAAGTTTGCATCATCAGAATTTATCCACAAATATCTAAAAAATAAAGGTTTAGATATAAACCCAGACCATTTAAGTGATTTATTTATTGCTTTTAGAAATCAAGGATTTATTAAAAAAGTCGAGGATGAAATAATAACGAGTCAATTGAATACCACAAGGGAAAAATTAAGAAAAAATAAAAATTATTATCAAATATTAGGAAATGCGTTTTTTGCGTGGAAAGAAACCCCAAGAAACCAGCTTAGATTAATAGAAAAAGTACAAAATGATTATCAAAATGAGTTTAAATTGTTTAAAAAGGACAACTTAATTGAAGTAATTGATTCAGCGTTAACCTATCATACAGAGAAAAGAATATTTGCTCGTTTAGTCCAAAATGCAATAGATAATGATGCACATAAATATTTTAAATTATTTGAAAATATTTTTACAGATAAAGAAGGGAAACCAGATACAGAAGAAAACAATATATTAAAAGCACAAGTTTGTGCAGCTGCAAGTTTTTATGAAAGAAATATAGATAAATATGCAGAACTAATCCATCAAGAATATCCAAATTTCAAGAAAGAAAAAATTATTGGTTTAGACGATTTTGGATCAACCCTAATTATTGAAGCCATAAGAGAAAGCTATAAAGACCAACACGGAATGGTTCCAAATGTTGGGAGAACAATTAAAATAAATAATTTTGTAAACTTGAGGCGAGGATTAAACAAAATCCAAAGAGATAAACTTATAGCACACAATAAAAGAAGTTTTGATATATCCTGTAAAGCAGATGGAGATTCATCCTATAAAACATATGAATTTGTTGGTCTTGAACATGCTTTAAAACTTTTAGATAGAAGATTCTTAACGCAAGGAGAAGATTTTATTAACTTTCTTCTTACAGAAATTAAAAAAAATATTCCTTCAAAATTTGATGATAGTGAATACCTAAAGCTAGATGAAAATAAAAAATACACCTATCAATTAATGACTGCGCGATGGAATTATTTTAAAGATAGATATACATCTGCACAAATACCTCACAATCGTTTTAATTGCAAAAAGATTGTGCAATAATTTTATAAACTTCTAGCCTAAAATAATTAAATGCAGAACAAATATAACAAAAACATTAAACTAATTCATGCACTTAACTTCTGCAGAGGTTTATCTTATGGTTGGATAGTTATTTTTGTTTTGTTCTTAAGATCCTTCTCATTGAGTTTTACACAAGTTTCTATTTTACTTGGAGTATTCTTCTTGGCTAATTTAATATTTGAAGTTCCTTCTGGAGAATTCGCAGACTTATATGGAAGAAAAAAATCAATAATTATTTATGGATTTTCTAGTTTAATTATTAATATCTTATTTATTATCACAAATAGTTTCTGGGTTTTGCTATTAGCAATGATTATTAATGGAGTTGGCCTTAGTTTATGGACTGGAACTAATGATTCCCTATTGTTTGAATCACTGAAAATAACAAAAAAAGAAAAAGATTATCAAAAACACAGGGGATTATTTGAGCTTTTTTACATAAGTATTGGAGTATTAACTAATTTTTTTATACCATTGTTATTTAATCAAAATATAAGAATACCCTTCTATATTGCACTATTATTCTCCATTGTTTTTATTATTCTAGCAAATCTAATATATGACCCCTACAAGGTTAAAAAACACAAAATAACTTTTAAAACATATTACAAACAATTTAAAAAGTCTTTAACAATTATTAAAAAAAATAATAAAATATTTATGCTCTTTTTTTATACAGTAATCCTTTACACAATAATAAAGACATTTTCAGAACTAATAAATCAACCCTTAATAGCACAAAATTTTAATTTGAGCCAGTATGGTTTAATTTTTGCATTAGCTACAGTT
>Ga0307990_1002388_pt1 | contig 15049 bp, 16 predicted proteins | sample EllFjometagen129_FD_203168 | JGI IMG/M metagenome (GOLD analysis project Ga0307990, IMG submission 203168) | Marine microbial communities from Ellis Fjord, Antarctic Ocean - #129 | ecosystem: Environmental > Aquatic > Marine > Unclassified | place: Southern Ocean | collected 2014-10-08
TTTTAACCGTCCATCATTAACTTCTTCTGCTTCCATACCAGATATAGCCCAGCTTAATCCCTTTGGATAAATTTCTATATCCTCATCATTCTCATCATAATCATTTTCTGTGAGTTCTGTCATTATTTTACAATATATTTCCTGAATTGAAATAGCTCCATCTTCCAGATTCTTATAAGTTCCTTCTGGTTGATGAACAGCCGTAACTTGTGACACACAAGGTACGATAAGGAAAATACCAATCTCATCTTCTTTTAAGTTTTGTTCTTTGCATATTTTTTTCCGGAAGTATACTGATAACATACTCATTGGTGCTTCTAAGTGTAAAATATTTGGTAAGAGAGACGGAAATCTTAATTGTATCAGTCTTACTATCGATGGACAATTACTTGAGATTATTGGACGAATATTTTTATGTTTGTCTAAATACTCGCGAATAATACTACTCATTTTCACAGTTACCATAGATTCTTCTGCTACTTCATCAAATCCAATTTTAAGAAGAGTTTTTTTAGCAGTTTTGTATCCAATATTTGCAGGGAATTGCCCGGCAAAAGAAGTTGATATAATTGCAAGTTTATACTTGAACTTATCAATTGAAGAAATATGATCTGCATATGTTTGTATTGCTTCAAAAGGACAAGCAACTACGCACTTGCCGCAATCAATGCAACGTGTTGCATCCAGTTGAACTTTCCCATTTCTAACTCGCAAAGCTTCTGTTGGACACACTCTTACACATTTTGTGCAACCAGTACATTTTTCTTCAATCAACTTTATTGCATGAAAATACTTTTTTCTTTTTGAATTCATAATTTATCCAAAATATATTATTACTTCTAAAAAGGTTTTAACACCTTCTTCAGAAATTATATGTAATATATCACAATTCTTTATTATATTCGGTAATCCCATTCCAGCACCGAATCCCATTTCACGTACCAGTTCATCTGCAGTAGAATATCCTGGTGAAATTGACTTTTCAATATCTCCCATTCCCGGGCCATCATCATCAAAGACAATATGTACACGATCAGGAAAGTATTTACTGGTGATCCTACCCCCCTTGGAATGAGCTGTTATATTTATCTCTGCTTCATAAGAAGCAATCGCAACTCGACGTAGATAAACGGGATCTACCCCTAACTGCTTCAAGTCTAATTTTATTTGAGCTGAAGCCTTTCCAGCATTGATGAAATCTTTTTCACCAAGTTTAAAGTTCTGAACGAAGTCAGGAATAGGCGTTGAATTAATTTGCTCTAATCTCCTGTTTTCGTAAGCTGGTTGTGCATACCAGAATTCTGACATATTATATTTTACAACTTCTTAAACCGGAATTAAATAGAATTCCACTAGATCTATAAAGTGTAAATTTTGTTGATATTAATGGAAGTTTTCTTTCTTTTGCCATATCAATAATTTCTTTTGGAGGAACCTTACCCCGAACAAACACAATGCCAAACAAATCTATCATATCAGATAGTCTGATAATCTGCGGATTTGTTAATCCAGTGAGTAACAATGTTGATTCTTTCGTACACATAAGAATATCGCTAATTAAATCTGAACCAAATGCACAGGTTATTTCTTTCTCTTTATCAACATCTTCAAACAATAGATCTGCTTCCAATAATTCTACAATTTCATTCAACTTCATAATACACACCTTTTATAACGAATTATTATTTATTAACTCATCTGCTGGCAAAATCCGAGGGTTAATACTGAGGTCAAGGAAAAAATGAGACCCTATTCTCAATTAATATTGAGTTAATTTGCATTATTTATAAGCATAGGTTAACCATATATTACATAAACACTTTCCAATAGTGTAATTTCGCATAAATTAAATCATGTGAGATAATAATTTGTTAGTAATTATATTTTATAACGTCAAGAACTTAAAAAAAAATTCTTTATAACAAATTGGTTGTTTTTTTAGATTTTTTAGGAAAATCTAATTGTAAACAGGAATCTCATTTTTAACTCTCTTTTTTCTATAATTCTCTCAGTTTCTGCTTCATAAACTCCAAGGCATCCTGCAAATTCTGGGTTGCTCGTTCAGTTAATCCTTTATCAAAGTCCAAATCCCATTCATATCCTTTCAAGTGAACCAAATATGCATTCGGCACTTTATTGAATATTTTATAACATAAATCCACCACGAAACTCACAGAAACTGCATGCATGGTAAATTCAACTTGTGCATCACTACGTTTAACTTTACTGAATTCAAAACCTTCGATTGGTTCCATGGAAGCATCAGAGAATATTACCAGATTGTAGTTTGAGATCTCTTCAGCATCTTCGATATTGAGCTGGTAGTTTGTTTCAAAAGAAATATTTTCAATCTTTTGAGCTTTCACCCACTTTTCCATTTCATCCACAAACAAAACCCCGAGAGCATCGTCTTGCCTCCCGGGATTTCCATATCCGTAGAATAATATTTTCTTATTATTCTTCATTAATTTTCACTTACTTCTCTTTGTCGTTGCGAGACTACTCGCAAAGACTCTATTCACCATTCTTGAATACTCGGTTTATCACCTTTTCATTTTTATCAACAACTTTGAATTCCATTGGCATTTTACCCAAAGCGTGTGTTGCACAACTCAGGCAGGGATCATAAGCACGAATAGCGACTTCCACCGCATTCATCATTGGTTCTGTGATCTCTGATTGTCCATTCATAAACTGCTTTGCTGCAGATTCTACTGCCAGGTTCATTGGAATATTATTATTAGTAGTACTCACAATAAGGTTTGCCATTTCGATTTGATCATTGTCATCAATACGATAATGATGGAATAATGTTCCGCGTGGAGCTTCGATAAGCCCAACACCTTCTTTCTGCTTAGTTCCCTTCACTGTCAGTTCGCCACTATAAAGGTCAGGATCATTCAATAGATCTTTCATCATCTCTGCACTGTGAAGAATCTCGATGAGACGAGCCCAATGCATGTGCATACTCATTCCATTTGGTTTTCCACCAGTATAAGCTTGGAAGATCTCGAATTCTTTTTGTGCAAGTGGAGTTGGAATAAATTCAGCTGTGTTCATACGAGCCAATGGACCCACACGATACCAACCGTCTTTTTTGCCGATAGAACGAAGATATGGGAACTTCATATAACTCCAGCTCTTCACTTCTTCATCTATGTATTCCAGGTAATCCTGATAATCTACATCATTCAGGATCTTCTTTCCATCATTATCGATACAACGAAGAACACCGTGGTAAAGATCAAGAGCACCATCTTTTCGAACTAGACTTAAATGACTGGATGGGAAAGCAGCAAACTTATCGATCAGATCTTTATTGGTAGCATGATAGCCTTTGAAGAATTCCAAGGCACTTAAAGACCAATCTATCATTTTATCAATGTTCAAAGGATCAGGTCCGTTTAAGAATTGTTCTTTCTCTTCTTGTGTAAGATGTTTATTGATTCCGCCAGGAATTGCTCCTGTTCCATGAATTTTTTTTCCGGCAGTTGCTTTAATGATCTCTTGTCCGAACTTTCTCATCATTACAGCTTGTACAGCCAGTTCTTTGTGCTGCAAGGCGATTCCAATTACATTTCTAATTGCTGGATCGCCATCAATTCCAAATAACAGATCTGGAGAAGCCAGGTGGAAGAAATGCAAGACATGAGATTGGAATGTTTGCCCGTAATGCATTAAGCGACGCATTTTTTCTCCGGTAGGAGTAAGTCCGTCACCGGTTCCAGCACCTACAATCACATCCAAAGCTTTTGCCGCTGCCAGGTGATGACTCACCGGGCAGATTCCGCACAAACGCTGAACTAACACTGGAGCTTCCCAATATGGTCTGCCTTGTACAAATCGTTCAAAACCTCTAAACTCAACAATATGAAGTCGACTTTGTGCCACCTGGTTATTGTCATCCAGATGAATGGTAACTTTACCGTGACCTTCGACTCTTGTTACTGGTTCTATAGTTACTTTTTTTGCCATTATATTACCTCATTAATCGTACTTGATAACTTCATAAGGAAGTTCCATTTCATTACCGGTAACCAGAGCTACAAGAGCATTCCAGATCAGATCTGCACGAGGTGCACAACCGGGAATAAAATAGTCGATTTTTACAACTTCATGACATGGATAAACTTTATCCAGGATCATAGGAAGTTCATCATCATTAGGAATTATCTTTTCGTCATTTGCCTGAACTGAAACACAATTGAGATATGCTTCTTCCAAACACTCTGAAATTGGTGCTACGTTATTCCGTAGAGCAGGAAGACCACCCATAATGGCGCATTCACCGATAGCTACTAATGTTTTACAATTCTTTCTGAATTCTTGAAGAACATGAATGTTCTCGCTATTACAGCATCCACCTTCGATAAGACCGATATCACATTGTTTAGTAAAAGTTTTAATATCATCGATAGGTGATTTATTGAATTCTACTAATTCAAATAAATCCAGGATGCGCTCGTCAATATCAAGCAAAGACATATGACAACCGAAACACCCCGCCAGAGAAGTTGTTGCTATTATTGGTTTACTCATAATATCACTCCTTACCTACAATGTTGCTTCCGATCGGATGCAAGTCATATTTTCTAAGTCCGATAGGAACATCATAGCCTTTTTCTTTACGAATGATAGCGCCAACAGGACAAGTATCCATAGCTTTTTGTGCTAACTCATCATCCATATCCGCGGTTAATTCATGATCAAAATTGATTTGAACTTTATCTCCTCTGTTCTCAAAAACAAACCAGGTTGGATTATCAGCTTCACGCTTTCTGCGGATACAACGTTTACACAAAATACAGCGATTGTGATCGATGATCAATTTGGGATGAGATGCATCCACATCACGATTCGGAAAAATATAATCGAATTCTGGAACCATGATCTTATAGAGATACGCTAATGCCTGAAGTTCACAATTTCCACTTCTTTCACAAGCCGGGCAGAAATGATTTCCTTCAGCAAAAAGTAATTCAATTATCTTAGAACGCAAATTGTCGAGTTCATCTGTTTTGGTAATAACATTCATACCATTGCTAACAGGTGTTGTGCAGGCAGTCATCATTCGTCCATCTATCATGCAGGTACAAACACGACACGAACCCTGAGGTTTGATACCTTCCAGGTTACATAGAGTTGGAATGTATATATGATGCTCTTTGGCCACTTCTAATACAGTTTTATCTGATTCTGCCAAACAACCTTTCCCATCAATAGTAATTAACACTTTACTCATGATTGCCTCCGAGATTCGGAACTCTTCCTGCCGTTTCGCAACTTTCTTTTACAGCAGCTGCTAAATCAAATTGGCTTACAAATTCTTCTTTTTGCAATTTGGAATCATATAGTTCTCTAAAATTTTGGATCGTATAAATTACAGGATTACAAGCTGATTGCCCTAATCCACAACGATTCATATGCATAACTTTTTCCCAGCTTAACATTTGATCAATATCTTTTTTTACACCTTTACCAGCTATTATCTTTTCTAATTTCCTTTTGTATTGAACTGTCATCGCACGGCAAGGAACGCATGAACCACATGATTCTTCAATAAAGAAATTCAAGAAATTCAATACGATGTCTTTTAGAAGGTCACGCTGCTTATTAATAATTATGATTGAACCACCTGTTGCAAGATCTTCATAAGCTAGTTTTCTACCGAATTCATTGGGAGCTATGCATTTTCCTGAAGGTCCACCAACTTGAACTGCTTGAACATCTTTGGCACCAACCAGATTCAAAATATTAGTTACTGTGAAACCCCATTCGATCTCGTAAATACCAGGTCTTTGACAATCTCCGGAAACGCTAACAAGTTTAGAACCCGTTGAATCTAAAGTTCCGAGAGATCGATACCATTTTGCACCTTTATGCATGATCTTTGCAACTGAACAGAATGTTTCCACATTGTTCACTGCTGTTGGCTGTTGTAAATATCCTTTTACTACTGGGAATGGTGGTCTGTCTCTAGGTTCACCACGTTTCCCTTCGGCAGATTCAAGCAGAGCAGATTCTTCTCCGCAAACATATGCTCCACCACCAAATTGAATTCGTATATCAAAATCAAAACCTTCATGATCAGCTATATTCTTACCAAGAAGATTTTTATCTCTTAATTCCTGAAGAACTTCTTCCAATTGATGTTCCATAAACTTATACTCATAACGAAGATAAAGAATACCTTCATCTGAGCCAACTGCATAACCGGCAATTATCATACCTTCGAATAGTAGTCGAGGTCGCTCTGTGAGTATAACGCGATCTTTAAATGTTCCCGGTTCACCTTCATCTGCATTGCAGAATATATAATGCTTTTCACCTGGAGCTTTGCGACAAAAATTCCATTTTAAAGCTGTAGGAAAACCTGCACCACCACGACCTCGAAGATTAGATTGTTTTATCTCTTCTATCACATCTTCAGGTTCTGTAGAAATCGCTTTCTTAATTGCTTCTCCTACTTCAGTATCTTTAGTTAAAATTGGTCCCTGCAACAAAATATTAGATTGAACATCAGTACCAATGAGATCTTCCACCTCATGGTCGTTCTTCATTCCATTTACAATTTTGAGTACTTTCTCTTTGGTTAACTTAGTAAATACTCTCTGATTGATAATAGCAGAAGGTTCTTGATCGTTCATTCCAATACAGGAAGTATTGAATAGACCGATCTTACCATCATCGGAAACTGAACCAAATTTACAACCAACAGTTTCTTCAAAAGCATCAGCAATTTCATCTCTTCCCATCATTTCTGCAACTGCACTATCATTAAGGTAAACAGTATATTTACCCCTACATTTTTGAGAGAAAAAATGATAAAATGAAAGTGTTTGAACAACATCAACTTTTGACATTTTGAAAACTTCTGCGATCTTAGAAACTGCTTCTTCACCAACACAACCTTCACTATCCTGGATCTCGATGAGAATATCCATTAAGCGTCCACGATCATTATTGTACTTGGTTAAGATTGTATCAATCTTGCTGCAATCACAAGAACATCCACAATCATTACCTTCATGATAAAGGTATGGTTTCTGGGATTGTTTTTCTGACACAATCAACCTCCTTTCATATATATTTTCACTTACTAAATTTTGAGTATTTAAAATTCTAATTGAGAACAGGTTGTCAAATAGATTTTTTTTACCCATTGGTATTGAAAATCATTCTCATATCTTGAGTATCGTATATCATTTAATAATTTGGTATTACGCTTAGTTCAGGGGGATTAATATTGTTATAATTAAATTAAAATTTCAAGTAAGAATAAAACCTTGACGCTAATTTTGGATTGAAAAGATATTCTTCTAATATTAATAGTAGGCGGATAGATGTTTCAAATAAAAATAAACGGTATCGTTCAAGGGGTTGGATTTAGACCATTTATTTATAAATTAGCTCTAGAGCAGAATATAAAAGGATTTGTTTTAAATTCAACTAGTGGTGTTCTGATTGAAGCAGTAGGAAATATTTCTTCACTTAATAAATTTATTGAAAGAATTAAAAGAGAGCTTCCTCCCGCAGCTGAGATCACTCATTTAGACTTTGAAAGATTACCGGATAAAGATTATAATACATTTGAGATCAGGATGAGTACAACTTCTACAGGTTCAACCTTGATCTCTCCAGATCTAGCAGTTTGTAATGATTGCATTAAAGAATTTAATGATCCAACTGATCCACGTTTTCAATATGCATTTATAAACTGTACAAACTGCGGACCTCGTTATTCTATTATTGAAGATACACCTTATGATAGACCGATTACATCAATGAAAAGTTTTGAAATGTGTGATTTTTGCAAATCTGAATACAAAGATCCTTTAAATAGAAGATTCCATGCACAACCTGTAGCTTGTCCTGTATGTGGACCTCAATTGCAATTCCTGGATAAAGATCTTTCACCCATTGCAGGTGATCCGATCGATCTTACAAAAAATGCACTGAAAGAGGAAAAAATTGTTGGTATAAAAGGAATTGGCGGTTTTCATATTGCCTGTGATGCAACTAACTATGAAGTGGTTGAATTGCTTCGTCAAAGAAAAAACCGTCCGGATAAACCTTTCGCTGTGATGTGTAATGAAACAAATTTGAGTGATATTGTTCAGTATGATATGGAAAATTTGAAACTACTTAAATCACCTGCTGCACCAATTGTTATCTTGCAAAAAAAAGAAAACAGTCTTCTTGCAGAAAATGTAGCACCGCAAAATCCAAATATTGGAGTTTTTCTACCCTACGCTCCCCATCATTTTCAAGTTGTAACAGATAAACTTCCATTTGTCATCATGACATCAGGGAATAACAGTAATGAACCAATTACTATAGCAGAAGAAGAATTGCAAGGACTCTGTGATTGTTTTTTAACACACAACAGACCAATCTTAAATCGATCTGATGACTCAATAATTCTCCCTGCAAAAAAGCAGAATATTCTCATTCGCCGGTCACGAGGTTTTGTTCCATCACCAATTAAATTACCGCTCAATACTATTCCGACCTTAGGTTGTGGAGCTGAATTGAAACTTACATTTTCATTATCAAAAGGTAGAGATCTCTTCCTATCTCCATATCTTGGAAACTCAGGCAGCAAGGAGACTATGGATTTCTTTCTTGAAACCTATGAAAAATATATAAAGTGGTTCAAATTCAAACCGGAGTTGATAGGATGTGATCTACAACCAGATTTTTCAACTACACGATTCGCAGAACAAACTCAACTTCCCTTAGTCCAAGTTCAGCATCATCATGCCCATATTTCAGCAATAATGGCTGAACATCAACTTGATGAGAAAGTTATTGGAATTTCGTATGATGGGACAGGTTATGGTACTGACGGAGCAATTTGGGGTGGAGAAATTTTCATAACAGATCATACGAAATCTGAACGTCTTTTCCATCTGAACTATATGCCACTTCCGGGTGGAGATGCAGCTATTTCACATCCAATTCGTATCGCTTATGCTTATTCTCTTGTTGCAGGTGCAAACACAGAATATCTGGAAGGAATTTCTGATTTAGAGCAACGTGTGATCCAAAAACAACTACAGAATAATTTTAATGTCTTTCAGACTTCAAGTATCGGTAGACTTTTTGATTGTATTGCGGCGATGCTGGGTCTCTTCCCAGCCATCACTTTTGAGTCACAGAGTGCAATGGCATTAGAATTCTTATGTGATAATGAACCGGTTTCGGATTCTAAATCCTATACATTTGAAATTTGTGACAATCAGATAAGAATTAAATCAATTATTTTCGAAATTTCAAAAGACATCCAAAAGGGTATTAATCCAAAAATTATTGCAAAGAGATTTCACAAGACAATAATCGAATTTACACATGAAGCTGTAAAGAGAGTTTCAGTTGCATCAGGTTTGAAAAAGGTTGTACTTTCCGGCGGTGTAATGCAGAATAGAATTTTACTGGATGGACTGATAGAAGCACTTACCAAAAATAACTTTACAGTTTATTCACCCCAATATTTATCGCCAAATGATAGTTCGATATCTGTTGGTCAGGTGATGATCGCAAACATGAATTTTTAATAACTCAAGCAATAGTTTTGAGTAAAATCAGGAGTAATTATGTGCTTGGCAATTCCAGCAAAGATAGTAGAAAAAGATGGTGAAAAAGGTATTGTAAATTTGGGTGGTGTAAAAAAAGAGATCATGTTCACATTTACACCCGAAGCTGAAATTGGAGATTGGGTAATAATGCATACAGGCTTTGCTTTGAATATTATTTCGGAAGAAGATGCCAACGAAACCTTGAAATTATTTGAAGAAATGGCAATGCTCGAAGATGATTGATCTGTCAAAATACCGAGATCCAAAGATAATTAAAAGAATCGTAGAAGATCTACAACATTGGGATAAACCACTTAAGATCATGGAAGTATGCGGTTCCCACACCATGGCAATTGGTCATTGGGGAATCAGAAAGATGCTTCCCAAAAACATTTCATTAATATCAGGTCCGGGCTGTCCGGTTTGCGTTACTCCATCATCACTTATTGATGAATTGATAAACCTGAAAAATGTAACTATTGCTACTTTTGGAGATGTTCTACGCGTTCCGGGAAAAGATGAAACGTTGGAACATGCCAGAGCCAGAGGTTTGGATGTAAGAATTGTCTATTCACCCTTGGAAGCTTTAGAGATTGCAAAAGATAAAGAAACTATTTTTGTGGGAATCGGGTTTGAAACAACCATTCCCGGAATTGCTCAAACTATACTTATGGCAAAGCAACAAAAGCTACATAATTTCTCTGTTTTACCAGCTTTTAAATTAGTTCCACCTGCCCTAGAAGCACTTCTCTCTGAAGAAGAGATAAAACTGGATGGTTTCCTTTTGCCGGGACATGTTAGTGTAATTATCGGTGCAGAAGCATATATGCTCCTTCCTGAAAAATACGGAATTGGTGGTGTTGTTTCAGGATTTGAACCTCTAGATATTTTGACAGCAATCAAGATAATTACAGAACAGGTTAAAAATAACAAACCAGCAATTGTGAATGAGTATAACAGAGTTGTAAATTTTGTTGGAAATAAAAATGCCCAGAATGTGATTGATAAAGTTTTGAAAACAGAAGATGCTCTTTGGCGTGGAATTGGATGGATCCCAGATTCAGGACTTGGCATCAGGAAAGAGTTTGAAGAATTTGATGCTTCCAAGAAATATAATATCACACTTACTGATGAAACAGGAAATACAGGCTGCCGATGTACTGATGTTCTCAAAGGGAAGATTATTCCTCCTGAGTGTCCACTTTTTGAAAAAGTTTGCAATCCTGCCAATCCAATAGGTCCTTGTATGGTTTCATCCGAAGGAAGTTGCGCAGCATACTATAAATATGAAAGATAAAAACCTTGCGAATGGATTTTGTTCTTCTTGGATTTCTTGTTCTTCGTAATCGTAGAAAAATCTAGCCACAAAACACACGAAGTATTCTTAGAAAAAAGAGTGAGTAAAGAATGCAAACTTTACTAGAAACTACTGAATGAGGTGATGAATATGAAAAAATATTTAAGTCTAATCTTATTACTATTAATAATCTTTGGATGCTCAGCAAACAGAAATAGCAGCTATCTAGCTCCACCAAAACCCATTTTGGTAAAAACTGTACCTCCCGTCTATCCTGAATCATTAAATAATAAAGATATTAAAGGTGAAGTATGGGTTAAGGTCGAATTACTAACTGATGGTTCCGTTGGAGCTGCAGAGATTGAGGAATCATTGGACTCCGATCTTCTAGAATTTGATGAAGCAGCTTTAAATGCAATAAAACAATGGAGGTTTGCTCCAATAATAGGTGATTTTGAAGAATCATTTTCCCAAAAAATAATACTGCCAGTTAAATTCAATTCAGAGCAAATTCCTGTCGATACTGAAGATGTACAAAACACGCAAATTCCTACATATGAGAGTCCACCTGAAGTAATTAAACGGATTAATCCTGAATATCCCATCAAAATGCGAAAACGCAGAATCCAAGGAAGTGTCGGATTACATGTGGAAGTTTTAGCAAACGGAGATGTAGGCAGAGTTGAAGTTAAAAAGTCACTTTTTGCTGGTTCAGGTGGATTTGATGAAGCAGCCATCAATGCTGTTAAACAATGGAAATTTTCACCTGCAAAATCTAACGAAAAGCCTGTAGATAGCTGGGCAGCATTTGATATATTCTTCAAGTTATATTAAACTAAAAATGGAATCATTTTATACAATGAAAGATGAATATTGGAGATCCAAATCTTGATCAAGTTTAACATCGGAATGTTGAAATAAGTAAAACGAGATTCCGATCTCGTAAAAAACTCAACAACGGAATGTTGAGTTACAAGGAAAATAAATGAAAGATGATATAATTACACTCGGACACGGTAGTGGTGGTGGACTTACCAGAAGATTAATTAATGATATCTTTGATAAGAATTTCAAACTTCCAACATTGGATGATGCTGTTGAGATCGAGAATAGAATGGTTGTAACAACTGATGCACATGTGATAAAACCAATATTCTTCCCTGGTGGAGATATCGGTAAACTTTCAGTAACCGGAACAGTGAATGATGTATCAATGAAAGGTGCAATTCCTAAATACATGCTGATCACATACATTATTGAAGAAGGATTCAAAATTGATGACTTAAAGATAATTACAGAATCCGTTCAGAAGGCAGCAGAAGAAGCAAATGTTAAGATCATTGCCGGTGATACAAAAGTTGTGGAAAGAGGAAAAGCAGATGGACTCTATATCACAACAACAGGTATCGGTTTCCTTCCGGAGAATGTTAATTTAAAATCTTCCAATATTAAAAAAGGTGATAAAATAATCGTGAATGGTAGCATCGGAGATCATACTGTTGCAATCATTAATGCTCGAGAAAAACTTGATCTTACTCCTCCCCCGCAAAGTGATTGTGCTTCTTTAAACGAACTTGTTCAGGTTATGCTTAAAAGTGGAGATATTAAATTCTTAAGGGATGCTACTCGTGGCGGAGTAGCCACAATTCTAAATGAAATTGCAGAAGATACGAACCTTGGTATCATCATCAATGAAGAAGATATTCCAATAAATGATGCGGTTAAAGCTATCTGTGGACTACTGGGACTTGATGCTCTTTACATGGCAAATGAAGGTAAACTTGTCTCATTTGTTTCTGGTGAAACTTCCAACCTGCTAAATGAGATGAAAAAACATAAACACGGAAAAGAGACAAAAATCATTGGTGAAGTTACAACAGAAGTGAAAGGCGTTTATCTTAGAACTTCTATCGGTGGGTTGCGTCCTCTCATGATGTTGGAATCAGATCCGCTGCCAAGGATTTGCTAATGCATGAAGGAGCAATAATTCACTCACTTTTGGAAATAGCTAAAGATATTAGAATTAAAGAAAACCTTAAAGAAATTACGGAAGTTAAAATTGTAGTCGGGAAATTCCATCAAATAGTTGAAGAAGTTATGATCACTAATTTCAAATACATGAAAACAGAATATGAAGGATTTGAAAAAGCAATTCTAATAATGACTGAAAAAGATGTGAATGTGAGATGTAAAGATTGCCAGCATGAATTCACTATTGATGAACCAATCTTTATGTGCCCAAAATGTGATTCATTTGAAACTGAAATAATCACAGGCAAAGAATTGTACATCGAAACCATGGAAGGGATAAAAGAGTAAAGCAAATCATTATTCACACTTCAATTCATACAAACTAAACAATTTAAATTGGTAAATTTTAAAAACGATATTAGATTTTTCCCATAGTATGGAGGGAAAATGCTAGAAATCGGAATGAAAGCACCAGATTTTAATCTAAAAGATCAAAACAATAATAATATCAATTTAACCGTCTACCAAGGTAAATGGTTAGTACTATATTTTTACCCTAAAGACGACACTTCCAGCTGCACAAAAGAAGCATGCGATTTTACCGACCTGCGAAAGGATTATTCCCAACTTGATGCAGAAATAATCGGAATTAGTCCTGATAGTATAGAATCACACAAAAAATTTATTTCTAAACATAATTTAGGAATCACACTGCTTAGTGATACAGATAAAGAAGTAATGAAAGCTTATGGAGCTTGGGGACTAAAGAAGAATTATGGAAAAGAGTACGAAGGTGTTATCCGCTCTACATTCCTGATCTCTCCCGAGCAGAAGATAGCTGCGGTTTGGAGTAAGGTTAAAGTACGTGTGAATAGAAAATCAGGTGAAGTCAAACATGCACAAATCGTGAAAGAAAAACTGGCTGAGTTAAAACAAAAGTAGTTTCAAAAAAAGTAAACTATAAGCCGGTGGAAATCCATATTGCCATATTTATAAGAAAATATTTTAAGAATTTTATTTGACATCGATTGCCGTGTTACGAATTTATCTTCCGTAACACGGAGGGGTGATGTCTGAGTTGGTTAGATTTGGTGTTTCTTTGAATAAGGAACTCCTGAAGAAATTTGATAAAAAGATAAAAGAAGAGAGTTATTCAAATCGTTCGAATGCAATTGCAGATCTAATTCGGGAAGAATTGATCGAACAGGAATGGCATGATAATAAGATAATCACAGGCGTGATCACAATCGTATTCGATCACCATAAACGAGACCTTGTAAATAACCTCACCAATATCCAACATGAAAATTATAAATTAATTATTTCATCTCAACATATCCATTTAGATAATGACTACTGTTTTGAAATAGTAATAGTTAAAGGCAAACCAAAAGGGTTACAGAATCTTTGTTCAAAACTAAAAGCAGCTAAAGGTGTAAAACAAGCAAACCTTAATTTAGCGACAACTGGAGAAATATGAGATCATATCTGGAAGCAGTTCAATTCCACGGACATAGTTGTCCTGGACTTGCCATGGGTTATCGCATGACAAAAGCAGCTTTGGATCATTTCTCTATTGAACGAGCAGAAGATGAAGAGCTAGTTGCAATTGTAGAAAACGATGCCTGCGGAATAGATGCAGTTCAGCTTCTTTCCGGATGTACATTTGGGAAAGGTAATCTAATTTTTAAAGATCATGGAAAAATGGTTTGTACATTTTATAATAGAAAAAGTGGAAAAGCTATCAGGATTTCAAGACCGACGAAATTCAAAGAAAATCTAACAGGAAAAGATCTTTCCAGAAAAGAAATGATCAATTGGATGCTTTCTGTTCCTGAAAATGAAATCGTTAAATTAGAAGAAGTAACTATTCCTAAGCCGGAATTTGCTAGAATCCTGAAAACTGTGATCTGTGAATTATGCGGTGAAACTGTAACAGAAACAAGAGTTTATGATTTGGATGGTAAAGTAATTTGCACCCCATGTTATGAAAAATCAAATATATAATATAGAATACGGAGAGTAGAAATGGATAAAACAGAATTTAAAGTAATGAAGAAAATCTTGAGCGCCAACGATAAAATTGCTAAAGAATTACGAAAAGATTTAAAGGAAAAAGGAATAAACTTTATTAATTTGATGAGTTCCCCCGGTTCCGGGAAAACAACCATCATGGAAAGAACAGCTAAAGAGCTGGGAAACA
>Ga0307990_1002389_pt1 | contig 15045 bp, 11 predicted proteins | sample EllFjometagen129_FD_203168 | JGI IMG/M metagenome (GOLD analysis project Ga0307990, IMG submission 203168) | Marine microbial communities from Ellis Fjord, Antarctic Ocean - #129 | ecosystem: Environmental > Aquatic > Marine > Unclassified | place: Southern Ocean | collected 2014-10-08
TCATTTTGTCTATTTGCAAACACATTTTTATGGTCCGGGATTTCCCTCTTTTACGGCATCTGATTATTATAATGTCCTGAAATCTATGTTTTTAGATGGTAGTGAATTGTACTATGGCGGAACTGGGCATCATTTAGGAGGTGCAGATACGAATGTTGAAGCCAATTTTATGTATCCAGGGAATCCAACTACTGACCAATGTGGTTGGGGACAGAATGGGCAAGTCATGGGTGGATGGTCTGAGGAAACAGTTGGAAACCTTGCAGATGACCGACGCTTTGTAATGAGTATGGAGGCAGTTAGTTTGCAACCTGGGGAAACAAATAATTTTACGGTGGCTGCTGTATGGGCAAGAGGTGATGATGGGCCACAATCAAGTGTTGCTAAATTAAAAAAAGTGGATGATGCAGTGCAAGCGATGTTTGACAGATGCTTTCGTGTGATTGATGGTCCTGATCATCCAGAACTGAATATTGTGGAGCTCGATTCAAAATTGATTTTTCATATTAACAATGCTCCGGCTTCCAATAATTATTTAGAGCAATATGTGGAAACCGATGAATCCCTTGCATGCGATGATTGCGATAAAAAGTACAGATTTCAGGGATATCAGATTTTTCAATTGAAATCTGCTGATGTGGATTTCTTTGAGGAAAGATACAATCCTGATTTAGTGCAAGCCATTTTCCAATGTGATATTCGGGATGATGTTGAAGATTTGGTGAACTACAAATACAATGCAGATTGGTCAAGTTTGCGTGATCAGTTGGAAGTTGACGCCGCTAATGAAGGCATTAAGCACAGCTTTGAATCGACAAAAGATGCTTTCCCATGGGGAGAATCGGAAAATATTGTAAATCACAAAGCAATGTATTTTGTTGCCATTGCTTACGCTAGTAACACCGATTTTTTATACAGTCCATTTGATCAAACAAGTTTCTTTGGACAAAAAACACCATATTTAACAAGTCGAAAAGCCCCTGAAATGTTTTCTGCAACGGCGCATAAGCCTACTGCGGAACAGGGAGGAACCATTCTGTCTGCAGATTACCGAGATGGTCTTGTTGTTACACAAATTGAAGGCTTGGGTAATGGGAATAATGTGCTTGAACTTACTGAGGAATCAATTGCCGAAATAATGTCGGGTTCGCCTTGGAAAATTAGAAATCCGCAATATTGTGAAGGGAAAGGGCCGGTGAATATTCGCATTATTGATCCACTTAATGTGAAAGCAGAGGATTTTACACTTGGAATTCGAAAAACGGATTCAATTATCACATGGTCATTTGGTAGAATTAACGAGGTGGCCAAATGGTTTTTGTTGAATTCAAGTGGAGATACACTTTTTTTGAAAGACCAAATCGGCATGTTGGAAAGTGAAACGCTTTTTCCTGAGTATGGCTTTTCGATTGAATTGCATCAAGTTGAAGCGGCAGGGTATCGGAATAGAAATCCACAACAAAATGGTATGCTTACGGCCACAATGCAGTACGAAAATCCAGAGGCTGATTGGTTGCATTTTTTACAGGATGGTGATGGTTTAGATGCCTATAATTGGATACGTGTAGGAAACTACCAAACGATGGAACTTGAAGATCCCGATCGTTCATACGATGATTATCTTGGTTTCGATCCGATTGAATTTTTTGAAGAAATTCTTGATGGAACTTGGGCTCCATACGTTTTTGCAAGTAATTTTAAATATGGGCCGGCGTATAAGAATAATAAATTGTCGTATATCAGAAGTAATATGCATAAATTTTATCCATTATCAAGTGTTGATATCGTTGTAACTCCTGATAAAGATAAATGGTCACGTGCAATTGTCCTTGAAATGTGTGAAAATGAATGGACTACTGACGACGAAACTGGTCATCCTGTTGAGGTTGATCCTTTAATTAATTATCGTTCAGAAGGAAATGCATTACGCTTTGATTTGCGTCAGCATGTATCGGTTGATAAAGATGGTAATGAAATTCCCGGTGATACGACGCATGGATTTGGATGGTTTCCCGGATATGCCATTGATGTGCGTACCGGCGAGCGATTAAATATTGCCTTTGGTGAAGATTCTTGGCTTGTTGGGGAAAATGGAAATGATATGTTGTGGAATCCGACAGCTTCTGTGGATACGCTTGATGGTCCCATGTTTGGCGGGAAACATTACATTTATGTATATGGTTCAAATCAACCAACGCCTGATCCTATTTTGCCGGATTTTCAAACAACTTACGATTCGTCCGCATATGCTTATGGTCTGATGAGAACTTATGAAGAAACCGGGGAAGTTAGATATAAAATACAAGCCTTAAATGGCATTATGTGGACAGCGATTCCACTATGGAATACAGCGCATGAGTTTTTGGATAATGAAGTAACAATTAAATTGCGTGTTGCAACGCCGTATTATCGAAATCAACGAAATGATTCGCGGGATAATCCGGTCAATGATAATTTGCCGTATTACCATTTCAGTACTCAGGGACTGGAAACCATAACTAATGATGCTGAAACAGCAGAGTCAGCATTGGATTTAATTCGTGTTGTGCCAAATCCGTATTACGGGTATTCCTATTATCAATCGGGAAGTAACGGGCGGCGAGTGAAAATTACGAATTTACCAGAACAATGTGTTGTGAGTGTGTTTGATGTTAGCGGACAGTTAATTCGGCGATGGGACAATAACACTGACCAATCGTGGATCGATTGGGATTTAACAGACAGAACCGGAAGTCGTATTTCTGGTGGGATGTATATTGTGCATATTGATGCTCCCGGAATCGGCGAAAAGGTTGTGAAATGGTTTGGCGCACTGAGTGAATAGAGTTGCACAATGCCCGCACAAGGGCGTAGTGAAACAGCCTGTTAATTGCGATGCCTTACACTTGTGTTGAAGGCATGGCGACCGAAGGAAGCCCATGCAGGCAACCTACAAGTGTGGCAGAGCAGTTGGCAGCTATGAACGAAGGCCGACAGCCAGCGACGAATTTTTGCGCGCTTGCGGCTGATGTGCCCCAAAAAAGCATAACAGATTGTTTTGTAAAAGTCAAAAAATTAGGGGGTTAAACTTTTTAGGTGTAAAAACATTTGGAAAATTTTAATAATTGAATTACATTTGCATTAACTGAATCCCCGCAATGTGCAGGGGGTTCTTTTTTATTGTATTTTTTAAAACATATAAAAATGGCAAAAATAACATATGTAACTCAGGGAGGCCTGGATAAAATGAAAGCCAATCTAAACAGAATGCAATCGGTTGAACGTCCTGCCATATCCCTTCAGATTGCTGAAGCAAGAGATAAGGGTGATTTGTCTGAAAATGCAGAATATGATGCTGCAAAAGAGGCACAAGGAATGCTTGAAATGCGGATTGCAAAGTTGCAGGATTCAATTCATTCTGCGCGTGTAATTGACCCTTCGCAAATTGATACTAGTTCGGTTCAGATTTTGAATAAAGTGACTATAAAAAACACAAAAACGAAAGCAAAAATGCAGTATCAGGTTGTTGCTGAAAGTGAGGCGAATCTGAAAGAAGGCAAAATTTCTATTGATACACCGATCGCCAAGGGTTTGCTTGGCAAGAAAGTTGGTGATGTTGTTGAAATTGAAGTCCCCAGCGGGAAAATGCAGTTTGAAATTCTTGAAATTAGCATGTAATTATGGCGAGTGTTTTTTCAAAAATAGTAGCAGGGGAAATTCCGGCGTATAAAATTGCCGAGAATGAGAATTTTCTTGCATTTTTTGATGTTAATCCGTTGAAAAAAGGGCATACGCTGGTAATTCCCAAAAAAGAGGTGGATTACCTTTTTGATCTTGACGATGATACTTACAACGGATTGATGGCTTTTGCGAAACGTGTTGCTACCGCAATTTATAAAAATGTTGATTGTAAACGCATTGCTGTGGTTGTACTCGGTTTAGAGGTGGCTCATGCACATGTGCATCTGATTCCGATAGATGCAGAAAAAGATGTGCATTTTACGAATCCGCGTGTGCAAATGACAGAATTAGAATTTAAGGATTTAACGACAAAAATCTCGGCCGATTTTAACTAGTCGGCCCTTGCCAAGGCTCCCGGGAAACGGGAGTTTTATCAATATATTAAACAGCCCGCCATTGGTGGGCTGTTTTAGTTTATTAAAATGTAATTGGTGTTAACCCGGAAAATTCATGCCATTCCCTTTGTGCAGATTTGAATCATCTAAACCCGCAGTCATATTTTTATATTTCAAGGGTTTTACCTGCATTATTCATAGAATTCTCTTTGTGCAGATTTGAATCATCTAAACCCGCAGTCATATCTTTATATTCCAAGGGGTTAGATGGTTTGAAGATGTGCAAAGAGAATTTCAAGCACACCTAAAATTAGATCGAAAGTTCAGTTATTAATGACTTTATAAAGCTGAGCGTTTGTGTATTGTAAAATCAAAAAAATACTGCCCTAGTATTTCTGATGTTGAAATTTTCCATAGAGGATGAGTAAAGGATAGCTTTCTTTTTCTTTTTCAGAATCAATAAACAATTTGTATATTGAAGTGAAAATATCATTCATTGAATAAAACAGTATTTCTATTGAATAAATTTGCAATTAAATTGATGAGTGGGTATCTTTATCATTCACCAAATTAAAAAAAATGATGCGATTTAGTTTCTTTTTATTTTTGCTAGCACTTTTTTCAAATGGATATTTGCTCGCTCAAAACTATTCTATTGTCGATACAAGGCAAACAGTGTTTTACAATAACACTACAAGCATTTCAGCGCCAGAAGAATCAGATGCATTTTATGGTCAGGACGCAAATTATAATGGCAACCAACCATCTTATACAGACAATGGCGATGGAACTGTGACAGACAATGTTACCGGTTTGATGTGGTCACAAACTACTGACTTAACTGGTGATGGTACAATTGATGTGTATGATAAGCTCTCACAAACTGAAGCAGTTGCTGCTGCGGACACGCTAACATTAGGCGGTTATAACGATTGGAGGTTGCCATCAATCAAGGAGCAATATTCCCTGATTTTGTTTGATGGAACCGATCCAAGTGGTTACACAGGAACAAGTACTGATAGCATTATCCCTTTTATTGATGATGTCTTTGGATTTGGATTTGGCGATGAAGCCAATGGAGAACGCCTAATTGATGCGCAATATGCAACTACCACATTGTATGTAAGCACAACAATGATGGGTGATGAAACCATGTTTGGGGTTAATTTTGCTGATGGTCGCATTAAAGGCTACCCAACTGGCCCAATGCCTGGAGAAACCGAGGATAAACAATTTTATGTTATGTTCGTGAGAGGTAATCCTAATTATGGTATCAATGATTTTGTTGACAATGGAGATGGAACAATTATTGACAATGCAACCGGCCTCATGTGGAAACAAGACGATAGCGGTGAAGGCATGAATTGGGAAACAGCATTAAGCTATGCAGAAAATCATGAATTTGCAGGCTACTCTGATTGGAGATTACCAAATGCGAAAGAATTGCAAAGTATTTTAGATTATAGTCGATCTCCGGTAACAAGCTCATCAGCTGCCATTGATCCTGTATTTAATTGTAGTCAAATAACAGATGAAGGTGATGAAACGAATTATCCATTTTTCTGGTCGAGTACAACGCATGCCAACTGGACAAATGAAGCAGGTTCTGCTGCTGCATATCTTGCGTTTGGTGAAGCACTTGGCTTTATGCAAATGCCTCCAGAATCTGGAAATTACACCTTGCTTGATGTGCATGGAGCAGGATCGCAACGATCTGACCCAAAAACTGGTGACCCAGAAGATTACCCTTATGGGAATGGACCTCAAGGCGATGTGATTCGGATTTATAATTATGTCCGCTTGGTACGTGATATCTCAACAGAAATTGAAAGTAGGGAAACCGAAATAAAGATTCAGTTGCATCCTAACCCAGCTAAGGATTATATTGATTTATCATATGGCGAAATACCAGAAAATCAAATAGAAATTCGTATTTTTAACATTGTGGGAGGTTTAGTTTATCAATCAGAAATGAATGATCAACAAAAACGGATTTCTCTTAGCGGACTAAAATCAGGGATGTATGTCCTCTACGCCAAATCTGGAGATTTTCAATTCCACGCCAAATTTATAAAAGAGTAAATTTCATGGCAAGAAATAGGAATATCAAACAATTTGAATATCTGATTTATGCAGTACTATGGATATTGGTATTCCTGTTTCTTTTGGTCATTAGCTTATCTGGAAATAAGGACTTCAGCCGATTTTTTCACGATAGCACAAGAGTACTGCCATATTTTGTGCTTTTTCTAATGCATAATGCATTTGTATTTAGGCTATTTGTTAAGAAGAAATACTGGGAATATTTTTTTATATCACTAACATTGATTTTGCTTTTTGCATTCTTTTCTATGCTCATCGGGAAATATATGAATGAGTTACATAACCTATCTCCCAAACCACCCCCAAGACCTGGTCACCTTCCTTTCAATCAAAACATTCAGTACATTTCACGGCTAGCAACACACTCCCTTTTTGGTCTATTAGTAATTGGCTTAAACAATGCCATAAAAATCTTTATCCAATGGATTAAACGAGAACGGGAATATGAAAAAATGCAAATTGAAAATGCAGAAAGTAAGCTATCAATACTTAGACAACAGATTTCGCCTCACTTTTTTATGAATACGCTGAATAACATTCATGCTTTAATTGATTACGATAGAGAACAAGCCAAGGACTCTGTCGTCAAGCTCTCAAAGCTCATGCGTGTTCTTTTGTATGAGTCAAAAACGAAGCACTATACATTGGAAAAGGAAATCAATTTTCTTTATGATTATATTGAGATTATGAAAATCCGTTTACATGACAAAGTGGAAGTAAATTACATGTATCCAGCGATGATACCTTCTATGGAACTCTCTCCGCTTTTATTCATCAATTTTGTGGAAAATGCTTTCAAATATGGTGTCATTCCTGGGGAAGCATCAAAAATTACAATACAATTCTCGATAGAAAAGCATTTTTTAGTGTTTACAGCCGAAAATAGTTTTGACAAAGCAATCATTGAGACTATGTCGGGAACAAAGATGGGAATCGTAAATGCAACGAAACGTTTGAATCTAATTTATCGTAATACATATAGCATTGAACAAAAAACAATAGATGATTTTTATACGATTCAAATTAAAATTCCCATTGAATGAAATACAGTTGTATAGCCATAGATGATGAGCCGCTTGCTTTAAAACAGCTAGCTGATTACATAGAAAAAACACCTTTTTTAATTCTGAAGGCTTCCTGCCTTAGTGCAAATGAGGCAATGGAAATCATGGAAAGTCAAGCTATTGATATTCTCTTTGTTGATATTAATATGCCCGGCTTAAACGGGATGGATTTTGTCAAATCATTATCAGAAAAATATCAAGTTGTCTTTACCACTGCTTATTCAGAATTTGCCGTAGAAAGTTACAAAGTTGATGCAGCAGACTATTTATTGAAACCTATCGCTTATGCTGATTTTTTAACGTCAGCGAATAAAGTTAATGAAAAACTCAAAGACAATCCTGTAAGCATAGAAAACAATACAATAGATCACTTTTTTGTCAAAGCTGACGGAAAACATGTGAGTATAAAATTTGATCAAATCGCTTTTATTGAGAGTTTGAGTGAATATGTTAAAATTCATTTGCTCAATGGGGAGAGAGTAATTACCTACATGCGTTTAAAATATTTGGAAGCTGCATTGCCTGCACATCAGTTTATGAGAATTCATCGATCATATATTATAAATCTGAATGAGATTAAGGCCGTTGAAAAAGCCCGTGTTTTGTTGAATAACAACAGCTATATTTCGATTGGCGAGCAGTACAAACCTGAATTAAAGCGTTTTCTTGAAGGAAATTTTTTGTAAAATAAAAGCGCAGACTATTTTCACATTCTGTGCTTTGAAATAAATTACCATTGGTATTAACAGCCTTATTCCTCTTTATATTCTTTCTTGTTTTTTGTAAAAATAATAATTTTACAAACTTAGGTTGGTATTACTTATAGTTCTTCTGATGAAGGCTCTGGCGCATTACTCATCTTCGCAGATTAATCTTAATTTTTTCGTTATTCATGGAGACATCTATGAGGTTTTTAACTCCTTGACCCACAGTAACTATGCCCAATGAATAGAAAAATACGGTCAGCAAAACTTGTCTGGCGATCGACGTAGAGTTTCTTTGTTTGCTTTCATTGCAGAAAAGGTAATTAATTAGTCAAAACGTTTATGATAATAAATGTAGGGAACTCAGTGTCGAAAACAGGATAAAGCTTATATGTTTATTCCATATTTTGCCCGACTTGCCCAGTTTCTCTGTCACCTTTATTAAATCGATATCTGAGGGATACAAATAACATACGTTCTGTTTGTATGGAATATAAGATGTTTTCAGTGTATGTTTGATTCAGGTAATCATAATAGGAGCCACGCGGCATTAAATCGTTAAGTAAATTATTAATGCCAATCGATAGGGTTAAACTTCTGTCGAAAAAGCGCTGTGTCATATTAATTGATGAGCTGATTTGGTCAAACTCATATCCGCTTAAGCTGTATTCCCGACTTGTGTAATTTACATAAAACATTGCTGAGGTATTTTTGGAAAACGAGATGTCGGTGGAGAGTTTGATGTGATATCCAAAGTTTTTTTGTTTCATGTTTTCTGGTTCAATACCGAGATTTTCCAGTGTTTCTGATAAGTTGCCACTGTCAATTTCCGAATGATAAAAGCTTCCTGATAAATTGAAATTGTATTTTCCTTTGATGGATAGGTATCCTCCTAGATCAATTCCCAGTCGGCTATTGTATGCATAATTTTCCGGTGAGGATAAATGGATGGATTCGCTAATGGGAATTTGCAAATAAGCAACATCATTATTGGTTTGAGTGTAAAACAAATCGGCAGATAAATTCCACATGGGTTTATTGAGTGAATACCCCAGATAAACGTTGTTATGGACGATTGGTTTTAAGTCCGGATTTCCTTGCGACCATGAGTAGGGATTGCGTTTAAATAAAATCGGATTGAGTTGCGAATACCAAGGCGCTCGGGCTGTGCGTGAAAAAGAAAGCTTTAAATCCTGCAAGCTGTCAATGGTAAACATAATAGTTGCAGATGGTAAAATATTGTAATAATCAGCCATTATATATGCTGTTGTGTCGCTCAAATCCTCATTGTAATTCTGAATCTCGAAATCGTAATGATAATGCTGTTGATTAATTCCGGCATCTATTTTCCATTTCCCAAAAGTGGTTCCAAAACGTGTGGATAAGAAATGATTGAATCGTATCCCGCTTTCTTTTGTGGATTCCTGTAGATATAAAACCTCGTTCATATAATAGTCTGTGTCATCTTGAATTGAATTGGATAATGATGCACGATAATTTGCATTCCATCTTGATTTTTCATTGATGGGATGATTGTAATAAGCGCCTGTATAGACTGAGAAATCCTTGTTGTAATAAACAAATGCTGTCGAAAGAACACTGTCTGTGGCAGCAAAGTTTTGAACTTGATAATTGTACGTGTTAGTACTTGTGTTGTATTGACTGAACTGTGGTAAATTTACATTCGCATAGATTTTTATTTCTCGCAAAGTGGTATCAAAACTATGTCGAAAAAATGCATAAGCAGTACCTCTTAATGTTTCATTGATGTTGTCATTTTCTCTATTGTACTCGCGGTAGGTTTGTCCTCCAAGTACTTGTTCCATGTGTCCGCCACCTGAGCTGTTGCTTTGGTTTCCGTTGATCCCGATGGCAAGCACGAGTTTCGTTTTGTCAGTAAAATTATATTGTGCACCAAGATAATCCATCAAATAGGCATAGCTGTAATCATAATTTGAAGTGGAGTTTGATGTGTAATCCATGTTATCAAATTCTAATGAGCCTTCCGATTCGGCTTCACTTGCCCACCGACCTTGCATAATGTAGGCATTGTTAAAGAAAACCCATTTATTTGCTTTAAGATTTATGTTGAGATAGGCGTTTCCGGAGTTTAGTTTGTCTTTTTCGAATGAGCCTCTCAAACTTGCAACTCCACTTAGCCCGTCTTCTTTTTGTACAAGCATTCGAATATTAATGATTCCCCCTTTTCCAATTTCTCCGGTTTGCATGGATGCATCAATCAGTTCAATTTTTTCGACCATTTGTACCGGAATCATTTCCAAATCGGGATATAAGAATTCGGCAGGCATATCATCAACCAAAATACTTGCCTCTGCCCCCTTAAATCGGACATTTTTTTGTTCATCGACACTCACACCGGGTAACGTGCGTAATAAATCATAAATATCTTTTGCCGCTGCTTTTTTATTATCATTCATGCTGTAAACTTTGCGGTCGAATTTCTGAACCACTGTGTTTTGTGCTGAGACGTCAACATCTTCAAGCATCTTGATGTCTTTTTCAATAAAAACATCGCCGAGCTCAGAATTACTGATGTTTAAAGGATAGTTGGTGTTTTTGTATCCGATACCGCTTAATCGAAGGCGTAAATTTTTCTGAGGAATCAGTTTGAGTTTAAATTCCCCGCCCTCATTAGTCAAGGCTGCTGACAAAACAGAATCTTGTTGATTTATAACCAAAACATTGGCAAATGGAACTGCATTTTCAGATTTTTTTTCCAACACACGACCGCTGAAAGTGGTTTCTTGTGCAAAACTAAGTCCAAAAGCTGTAATTAACAGCATGATAAGTATGAAATGCTTCATATATTATTGTCGAAATGTGGTAAAATAAGTGCGATTTTCGCCTTGATTATTTAAAAACGTGCAATTTTAATAAAACATTGTCGATTTTCGCAGGGGAAAAAACAGAATTTGACAGAAAGTTTCCCATCTCGCACAATGCTCCTAAATCCTGACCCCTTAATCCTAGCTCCTGTCACACGTATTCTTTCCGGGTAACAATCGCAATGTTGTTGTCGTCCAGCTCAAGATATCCCTGGTCGTAGCAGAATTTGTACACCCCGCCTTTTTTGGTTTCGTATATGTTTGTCAGATAATCGAAATTGAATCCTTTTTCTAAAAGTAAATTTCTATGAACTTTTGCCTTACCATGTGGGTTTAATGATTCGAGTATGCGTCGATTTTTACGCAAAATATTATTGATACGCCGCATCTGATTGTTGGAATCTTTTTTGAAGCTGTTGTTGAAAGTGTTTCGACATTGATCAGTACAGAATTTTTTATCTGAGCGACCGTCAAAAAGTTCTCCGCATTCCAGGCATTTTCGTTTCATAATAGTTTTGTGTATTTTCGACTAAATAAAATTAGTAAAAACAGGCTTAAAAACAAAAAAACAATGAAGATAAAGTATTTTAGTTTAATTCTGATGGCTGTTATCAGCCTTAATGTGGTTTCGCAGGAGATGCCTGTGTACAAAATATTTGATAAAAACGGTGAACCCGTTACTTATGAAAAAATGATTCAGTCGCTTGAGTCAGCGGATATTACTTTGTTTGGTGAGTTGCATAATAATCCGGTGTCTCATTGGATGGAATATGAGGTGACTGTATCATTATATAAAAAGCATCGGGAAAATCTGATTTTAGGTGCAGAAATGTTTGAAGCAGATCAGCAGTACATGCTTGACGAATATCTGGATGGATTAATTCCTGCCGATAAATTTGAAACCGATGCCCGTTTGTGGCCAAATTACGAGACAGATTATAAACATTTGCTTGATTTTGCAAAACATAATTCACTACAGTTTGTCGCTGCAAATATTCCGAGACGCTATGCCTCTATTGTTTTTAAGGGTGGTTTTGAAGCGCTTGATAATTTATCAGCTCAGGCAAAGCAATCGATTGCTCCGATGCCGGTTGCTTATGATCCTGAACTTCCGGGATATGCTGCCATGTTGAAAATGGGCGGACGCGGAATGCCAGCTCATGCTAACCAAAATCTACCTAAAGCACAAGCGATTAAAGATGCTACCATGGCTCATTTTATTGATAAATACATGAGCGATGAAGGAATATTTATTCATTATAATGGCGCTTATCATTCAGACAATTATGAAGGAATTTCATGGTATCTGAAAAAACTTAATCCTGAATACAAAATTAAAACCATTAGTACAGTGATTCAATCTGATTTGTCATCTTTGGATGCCGAAAATCTTGGAGTTGCTGATTATATGGTTGTTGTGGATGAACATTTAACAGGCTCTTATTAATCTATGCCTATGTTATATCCGAAGCCGCTGATGGCGAGAGACAAAATTCGCATTGTGAGTCCTGCCGGGAAAGTTGCGGCTGAGATTCTTCATGGAGCTGCAAACCAGCTTGTGAAAATGGGTTTCCTTGCCGAGATTTCAAAACATGCCTTTTCTGAGTTTTATAAATTTGCAGGAACGGATGAGCAGCGCTATCAGGATTTGCAGGAAGCGATGAATGATGATTCTGTATCTGCGATTTTATGTGCCCGCGGTGGATATGGCAGTATGCGGATAGTGGATCGTCTGGACTGGACAGGCATGATTGAACATCCAAAATTCCTGATAGGATTTAGTGACATTACTATATTGCATGCAGCCGCATTTCAGCAAGGGATTATGTCCGTTCACGGTTGTATGGCGAAAGATTTTCATGCCGTCGATATAGCCGCAATTCTTTCTCTTGAGCAAATTTTACTGCATACTGATGTGCCCATAAGCTGGAATGCGCATGATTTTAACCGTAGTGGAAGTGTTGAAGCCCCGTTTGTTGGTGGAAACCTGAGTGTTTTGTATGCTCTGCGTGGAACAGCTTATGATTTGGATTGGAGCGGAAAAATTTTGTTTTTCGAAGATTTGTGTGAGGATTTGTATCATGTGGATCGAATGATGCAGAACTTCAGGCTGGGGGGGAAGCTTAATCAGCTTGCCGGATTGGTTGTGGGACAGTTTTCGGATATGACAGATCAGGAATTTGGATTTTCAGCTTATGAAATTATTCAAAAAGCAGTTGCTGATTTTTCCTTCCCGTTAGCCTTTAATGCATCGATTGGGCATATAGCAAGCAATCAAGCAGTTTTACATGGTGGAAATTACAGCTTGACGGTTAATGAAAACAAATCGCTTTTAAGCTTGAAATCTGTATCGGGATAAATCTCGGTTTTTGTCACATATTTTGCTTTGCCATCCATCCATCCATCCGGCTGGCAGGCTTCGCCGCAAAATATCCGCCAAAAACCCACTCTGCCAGTAAATTTTCCAAACTGAGTTTTTGTCCGCACAAAAACACCAATTACCCCTTACTTTCGTAATATTTTGCTTCCGAAAACAATTTGTTTCCTTTATCTTTTTCGCTGATAATCGCATGTTGTGGCTTAATTTTCCAATCAATATTTAGTTGGGAGTCATTCCACATGATGCCATGTTCTGCTTCTGGATGGTAGTATGCATCGCATTTATATGCAATTACAGCATGTTCTGAAAGCACTGAAAATCCATGAGCAAATCCGTGCGGGATATAAAATTGTAATTTATTTTCTTCTGATATTTCCACGGCAACATGTTTCCCGAAACTTGGGGAGTTTTTCCGGATATCGACAGCAACATCCAGCACCTTTCCCTGTAAAACACGAATGAGTTTTGCTTGCGGGTGCGGCGGTATTTGGTAATGCAATCCACGAATTACGCCATATTTGGATGAGGATTGATTGTCCTGAATAAAACGGGTTTTAATTCCTAAGTTTTCTAACCATTCATCTCTCCAGCTCTCAAAAAAGTAGCCTCGTTCATCGCCAAAAATCTTTGGTTTTATCAGAATTAAATCCGGTATATCCGTTTTAATGAGTTCCATACTTGTCTCCGTTTGCGATGCGCATTAAATATTCACCGTAGTTGTTTTTCAATAAGGGTTTTGCAAGTTCAATAAGTTGATTCTTGTCGATAAATCCTCGCTTAAACGCAATTTCTTCAATGCAGGATGCTTTCAATCCTTGTCTGTTTTCCAGCGTGGCAATAAAATTGGATGCTTGCAGTAAAGAATCTGGTGTCCCGGTATCTAACCAAGCCATGCCTCGGCTTAATAATTTAACATTGAGTTTTTCTTCCTCAAGATATAATTTATTCAAATCCGTAATTTCCAACTCCCCACGTTTGGATGGTTTTAGCGACTTTGCTTTTTCAACGACAGTATTATCATAGAAATACAGTCCAGTTACAGCGTAATTTGACTTTGGATTTTGCGGTTTTTCCTCAAGAGAAATGACTTTTTCATTTTTATCAAATTCTGCCACTCCATAGCGATGCGGATCGGTAACATAATATCCGAACACAATGGCGCCATCGGTTAATTTGGAAGATTCAAGCAAGGTTCCACCCAAACCGTGACCGTAAAAAATATTGTCCCCGAGGACAAGACAAACTTCATCATCTCCGATAAAATCTTCGCCGATAAGAAACGCCTGAGCGAGTCCGTCCGGAGATGGCTGTTCGGCATAATGCAAATCTAAACCTAATTGTTTTCCGTCACCAAAAAGATTTTCATACAGCGATAAATCATGCGGTGTGGATATGATAAGAATTTCCCGAATTCCTGCCAGCATTAAAACCGACAGCGGATAATATATCATGGGTTTGTCATAAACGGGGATAATTTGCTTTGAGATGCTTCGTGTTATCGGATGCAATCGTGTTCCTGCACCTCCTGCGAGAATGATTCCTTTCATAATTCAAGTATTTTTTTAAAATAGTCAATGGTGTTACTTAAGCCCTGTTCCAGATTCACTTTAGGCTCCCAATTATTGAGCATTTTTTGCGCCAGACTAATGTCCGGTTTTCGTTGAATCGGATCATCTGTGGGCAAAGGATGGAATGTGATTTTTGATTTTGAGCTGGTAAGCTTAATGATTCTTTCAGCCAATTCCAACATGGTAAATTCTCCCGGGTTACCAATGTTTACCGGTCCCTGAAAATCATCGTCGGTTTTCATCATGCGTATCAGGCCTTCAATTAAATCGTCAACGTACTGAAATGAGCGGGTTTGCTTTCCATCTCCATAGATGGTGATGTCTT
>Ga0307990_1002390_pt1 | contig 15043 bp, 7 predicted proteins | sample EllFjometagen129_FD_203168 | JGI IMG/M metagenome (GOLD analysis project Ga0307990, IMG submission 203168) | Marine microbial communities from Ellis Fjord, Antarctic Ocean - #129 | ecosystem: Environmental > Aquatic > Marine > Unclassified | place: Southern Ocean | collected 2014-10-08
GGAGTACTTGAAGTTCGGAGTACTTGAAGTTTGGAGTACTTGAAGTTTGGAGTACTTGAAGTTTGGAGTACTTGAAGTTTGGAGTACTTGAAGTTCGGAGTACTTGAAGTTTGGAGTACTTGAAGTTTGGAGTACTTGAAGTTTGGAGTACTTGAAGTTTGGAGTACTTAAAGTTATGATTCAATTTTTATTAAATTTTAATCATTCATAATTATAGTCATTTTAAATTTATATATCATGAAAAAAGCAATCAAATTATTATTACTTCTGTTGTTTGTCAGCATTCAAACAACTTATGCACAGATAGAAGAAATGCGTGAGAAGATGCAGGATCAATTTACTGAGTTAGAAGACGGTAAACTTACACTTCATTTTATAAATGCCGTTGATGGAAATGCAGTTGCAGATGCCACAATTAATATTGATGAATTGGGTGATTTTACCACCGACAAACAAGGAAGAGTTTTGTTTGAAGTTCCTGAAGATGGAGTTTATTCTATGGGATTTAAAAAACAGGATTTTATTTCTGTTGATCTTAAATTTGAGATTATGGAAGGAATGATTTTTTACAATCGTTTTTCGGTTTCTCCTAAAATTGATATGGGCACAATAAGAATTGTCCTTGACTGGGATAATAAGCCAAAAGACCTGGATGCCCATCTTGTAAAAGAAGGAGGATATCATATTTCGTACCGAAACACAAATAGCAGTGCTGATGGAAAAGCTGTTCTCGACCGCGACGATCTGGATGGTTATGGTCCCGAAACTATTACCATTACTGATGTTGATGATGATGCAGAGTATAAATTTTATGTAAAAAATTTTACTAACCACGATCGTAACAATTCAAAACGATTGTCAAAATCAAAAGCAAGAATAAAAATTTATGGAGAAGGTAAATTGCTTCATGAATTTAAAATTACCAAAAGACTAAAAGGAAACACATGGATGGTCTTCAGAATAGTAAAAGGTGAAATAATAATTTGGGATGAGGTGAATAGGTATTATTAATTGCAATCACCCATGGTACGACTCAAAGTCGTGCTACGGGTTTATAAAAAGCAGCATAAATATAGATTAAAAAATTATTAAAGCAGTTTGCGAAGAGCATTTCTCCCCTTTTTATAGGGAAGATGTTCGTAGGGCAGAGGGGTTAAAAAAAGTTAATTACTTGTAAGTGTCATCCTGACGACCGTAGGGAGGAAGGAACTCCATCGCCCTGCACATCAACTAATAAATTAATTTTGCCGGTGGAGTGCAAAATCGTTGGCAGGTGCTACTTGCCAGCTTAGAGCAAAACGCCGGGAGGTCCCTCGTCCTTTCAGTCCTCCATACGGATTCCTTTCAGTCATCAGGATGACAGTTGCAAGAAAATTTACATTATTAAACTATTCCAATATAGAGCCAATTCTGAAAACAAAAGATTAACGGGTTTATTGTAGTTTTTCCATTTATTATGTTGTATATTGTTACAAACAAATTCATATTTATATTGTATATTGTTACAAAATTATTATTTTTGTCTTATTAATTATTACAAACGCTAATCATGTTCAACAGGATATACTTAGACAAACTAAGAAAGTGGGCAAAAGAATCCAATCGTAAACCGCTGGTGTTGAGAGGTGCAAGACAAACAGGTAAAACAACACTTGTGGAAATATTTGCCAAAGAATTTGATCAATACATTTATCTTAACCTTGAAAAAGAAACAGATAGTGCTTTGTTTGACGGTTCAAACAATATAAGTGAGTTATTAGATGCTATTTATTTTTTAAAAGATGCAACAAAAGATAAGGATAAAACATTATTGTTTATAGATGAAATACAAAATAATTCAAAAGCTGTTGCCGCACTCCGTTATTTATATGAAGATGCCAAGCAACTCTTTGTTATTGCAGCTGGTTCACTACTTGAATCAATGATAGATAACAGAATATCTTTTCCGGTAGGAAGAGTGGATTATTTACCTATTCGCCCTTGTACTTTTGAAGAATTTCTTGTCGCAACAGGTGAAGTAAAAAGCTTGGAGATTATTCAAAATGTACAAGTGCCCGATTATGCACATGATAAACTTCTACAATTATTCAAAATATATACTATAATCGGCGGTATGCCGGAGATAATAAATGATTATAGTAAACACAGGGATATGACACGTTTAACAGGCATTTACAATAGACTTCTTGTTTCTTACATTGAAGATATTGACAAATACGCAAGCAGCAAAACCATTGCCCGAGCTATTGGACACATATTAGGGTCGGCTTTCAATTACGCCGGTACGCGTATTACTTTTGAAAAATTCGGCGGATCCATATATCGATCCCGTGAAATGGGGGAAGCTTTTAGGACAATTGAAAAGGTTATGTTGCTTCAATTGGTGTATCCGGTAAATAAAACACGTCTTCCAATAGAGGAAAAGTTAAGGATGTCGCCTAAATTATTTATGTTTGACACAGGAATGGTAAACCATTCAGCAGGCTTGCAAAAACAACTCCTTATATCAAAACGCATTGATGAAAATTTTAATGGTAAAATTGCAGAGCACATCACGGCACAACAACTATTGGCACAAATGCCGTCTGTATTATCCAAATTAAATTTTTGGATACCCCAAAATGCCAATGCACAAGCAGAAATTGACTTCGTTTTGCCCTACGAAGATTTGTTAATACCCATTGAAGTTAAATCGGGGACAACAGGTAAACTGCGTTCATTGCATAGGTTTATTGATGAAGCCCCACATAATTGGGCTATACGCGTTTATGCCGGAAAATTTAAAATTGAAGATGCAAAAACAATCCACGGCAAACATTTCAAATTAATTAATATGCCTTTTTATCTTCTTGGTCAAATCAATAAAATTCTTAAATTAGCTCTTTCAAATAATCCTTTTAATTATGAATAAATTTCTACTGTTAATTACATTTTCAATTTTTTGTTTTTCAACAAGCATAGCCCAAATTGCCGTTAAATCTTTTCGCATTTTACCAACCGACCAAACCGCCAGGATAACCGATCCGATGATTGACCAGAACGGTGAAAAATGTGCACTTATAAAAGTTGTTACTACCGAGACCGGTTTTGGCTGGGAAGGCGGAATGTTGGGAATCACGAAAGTTGAACCAAAGCTTGGTGAATTTTGGGTTTATGTTCCTCACGGAGCAAAAAAAATTACCATAAAACATGCCCAACTTGGAATTCTAAGAGACTATATTTATACCGAAGCAATTTATGAAGCTACGGTTTATGAGATGGTGCTTACAAGCGGCAAAGTGGTTACCACTGTGGTTGATTATGAAATACTCTCCGAGTGGGTAATTATTACCTCAGAACCAGAAGGGGCAGATATTTATATTGATGAAATAAACCTTGGACAAACACCTTTTCAGCAGGAGCTCAAAGAAGGAAAACACACATTTCGTATTAGCAAAGACCTGTATCATACCGAAGCCGGAGTTTTTCAACTCTCGGTTGCTGAAGGCAAAAAACAACTTAATTACACTTTAAAACCTAATTTCGGATATATTAGTGTAAGCTCACAACCCGAAAGTGGAGCAACAGTTTTTATTAACGGAAAGGAGCAAAAGAGCAAAACACCTTTTACAACTAACAGATTAAAATCGGGTAATCATACAGTAAGCGTTTCAAAACAAATGTATGGAACTTACGAAACAACAGTTACTGTTAGCGATAACCAAACAACGGAAGTTAATGCGAGTTTATCTGCACGTTTCGGAAACCTCACCGTAAATAGCAAACCCGAAAGTGGAGCCGAGCTCAGCATAGACGGACAGCCAAGCGAAAAAACTACATCCTGCACAATAGAAAAACTTGCAAGCGGCGAGCATACTCTTACTTTACGACAACAATGGTACGAAACCAAAAAAGTAAAAATTACTATTGCCGATGGCGAAAACAAAACCGAAACCGTAATTCTCTCGCCCACTTTTGCCGAAATAAAAATAAGCACCAACCCCAATGCTAATATTTATATTGATAACAATAGAGTTGGCAATGGAACTTATACAGGAAGAGTTGTTGCCGGACTGCATACTTTTGAAGCCCGAAAAGACAAACACCATAACGACAGCAAGAAACTTGAACTCATAAGCGGAACCACTAAAGAAATTAGCCTGCACCCAAAACCAATGTACGGTACATTAAAAATAGTAAGCACACCTTTTAGTGCCGATTATGTAGTAAAATCCAAATTGACCGATAATTACACCGGTACAACCCCAAACACAATACGCAAACTCCTTGTTGGAGAATATACTGTTACTCTTAGTAAAACCGGCTACTCAAGCGAAACACGAACAGTAAACATTAAAGAAAACGAAACCAAAGAAATAAATATAGAACTATCCTCCGGCAAACAAATAACAATTAACAGTGCTCCGCAAGGGGCAAAACTATATATTGATAATAATTACAAAGGCATAACACCTTTTACTACTGAGCTTATTTTTAAAAAATACAATGTAAAATTAAGCAAAGCCAAATACAAAGAATTAACACAAAGCATAGAAATAAATACAAATTCTAAAAATATTAACCTGACTTTAAAAAGATTCAGCAAACAAATTACCATTAACAGCACACCCCAAGGAGCAAAGCTTTATATTAATAATGAGTACAAAGGCACAACACCTTATACTACCGAGTTTTCGTTTGGAAAACACGATGTAAAGCTTAGCAAAGCCTATTACAAAGACCTAACCCAAAGCATAGAAATAAACACATATTCTAAAAATATTAACCTGAATTTAGAAAGCATAATTAAAGAAATACCGGGGATGGTTTTTGTAAAAGCCGGCACTTTCCGGATGGGAAGCAATGATGGTCAAAGTGATGAAAAGCCAATACATACAGTAACGATAGATGATTTTTATATAGGCAAATACGAGGTTACCCAAAAACAATGGAAAGAAATAATGGGTAAGAATCCATCCAAGTTCAAAGGAGACAATAGGCCTGTTGAAAGTGTAAGTTGGAATGATGTACAGGATTTTATTAAAAAGTTAAACCGAAAGACAGGAAAGTATTACCGATTACCAACAGAGGCAGAATGGGAATATGCTGCTCGTGGCGGTGTAGAGACGATTCATGAATCGTCTCAAACCAAATACGCCGGCAGCAATAATATTGATAATGTTGCGTGGTACACCGGTGGTAAAACACATAATGTAGGCACAAAACAAGCAAACAAACTCGGAATATATGATATGAGTGGTAATGTATGGGAATGGTGTAATGATAGGTTTGGAAGTTACAGTAGTGGAAGCCAAAATAATCCGCAGGGTGCTTCATCAGGTTCGTACCGTGTTTATCGCGGCGGCAGTTGGATCAGCGGCGCTAGGGGCTGTCGTGTGGCTAATCGCTACAACTACAGTCCTAACTGCAGCGACAACATCATAGGCTTTCGCCTGGCTCTCAGTTTATCCCGTTAAATGCCGGAGGTATATTTAACTGAGGTTATTAACGGTTCATCCAATTCTTTTCGTAAGTGGGAATAAAAAAAAAATTGAATAATAATACAAATAAAACTATTTACAATCACCCGTAGCACGAAGAAATTCGTACTACGGGAGGCGAAATCCCGTGGTACGACTCAAAGTCGTGCTACGGGTTTTTTGCTTTGTTTTTAGTTTATTGCAATCTCCCGTAGCACGAGGAAATTCGTACTACGGGAGGCGAAATCCCGTGGTACGACTTAAAGTCGTGCTACGGGTTTTTTGCTTTGTTTTTAGTTTATTGCAATCTCCCGTAGCACGAGGAAATTCGTGCTACGGGAGGCGAAATCCCGTGGTACGACTCAAAGTCGTGCTACGGGTTTTTTGCTTTGTTTTTAGTTTATTGCAATCTCCCGTAGCACGAGAAAAGTCGTGCTACGGGTTTATATAGCAGCACAAATTAGATTTGAATTATTTTGCATAAAAATACAAAAAGTCATTTGAATTTATGTATATTTGCACAAAAAGACGTTCGATTTAATGTAAAAACATTACTTGATAGTAATTTAATTTTTAAAGAATTCAAATAAAATTATTTACAATCACCCGTAGCACGAGGAAATTCGTACTACGGGAGGCGAAATCCCGTGGTACGACTCAAAGTCGTGCTACGGGTTTATATAGCAGCACAAATTAGATTAAAGAATTATTAAAGTAGTTTGCGAAGCGCATTTCTCCCCTATTTTTAGGGGAGATGTCCGCAGGACAGAGGGGTAAAAATAACGAATAACGATTAACGATTTTAGATTTTTTTTATTTCTCAAATTTTAATCGGTTTCGAAAGTTTTCGGGATTATTTAATAATTTGAAGACTTGAAAATTAGTTAATTTTAAAATTACACTGCTAAGCGCTTTTCTCCAATACTTGTAGGGGAGATGTCCGTAGGACAGAGGGGTAAAAAAACACCGAAAGTTGAAACTTATCTAAAAAAATAATACTTTATGAAAAAAATAATTTTAATTTTAATTGTTGTTTTATTGAGTGTTAATGTTTTTTCTCAATCAAAAATCGCCCTCATCATCGGCAATTCTGATTATAAGGATATGCCTTTAAAAAACCCGGTAAACGATGCTTACGATTTAAGCCAAACGTTACGATCACTTGGATTTGATGTAATTAAAAAAACAAATCTCAACCGTCGTGGCATGGAAAATGCAATTCGTGTATTTAAAGGAACAATTAACCCCGGTGATGTTGCACTTTTTTATTTCAGTGGTCATGGCACGCAGGTCGATGGATTAAATTATTTAATTCCTGTTAATGAAAGTATCTCCAACGAAATTGATGTTAAGTATAATTGTGTAGATGCAGGATTTGTTTTGGATAATATGGAAGATTCACGTGCAGGAATTAATATTATTATCCTGGATGCATGCCGTAATAATCCATTTAAAGGACATCGTTCTGCAAGTCGTGGTTTTGCATTTATGTCGGCACCAACAGGTTCAATAATTGCTTATTCCACTTCACCGGGAAGTGTAGCGCAGGATGGCACCGGCCGTAATAGCCCTTTTACAAAAAACCTTATAGAAAAAATAAAATTACCCGGATTAAAAATTGAAGAAGTCTTTAAAGAAGTTCGTAAAGATGTTGCCTCAGAAACAGGAAGACAACAAATTCCCTGGGAGTCTTCTTCATTAATGGGGGATTTTTATTTTAAGGGTGATGCATCATCTGTAGTATCTGATAATAAAACAAATACTTATAAGCCTACAGTAGAAAAATATTCTGCGACTCACGAAAGTTATTCTGGAAATTCAGGAAATTTTACTGATACCAGAAATCGACAAAGCTACAAATGGATTCGTATCGGAACTCAGATTTGGATGGCGGAGAATTTGAATCATGAAACCTATAATAGCTGGTGTTATGAAAATAAAAAAGCCAATTGTGATAAATATGGAAGATTGTATAATTGGGATGCAGCAATAAAAGCTTGCCCAATAGGATGGCATTTACCGAGTGATGATGAGTGGAATGTTTTAGTTAATTATTTAGGAGGAAAGATAATAGCTGATAAAAAGATGATATCCTCAAACGGTTGGGCGGGAAATGGAAATGGTAATAATATTAGTGGTTTTAAAGCACTTCCAGGTGGTTGCCTTAGTAATAATGGATATTTTTACGATTTAGGGAAACGCGTCTATTTTTGGTCATCAACTACTATTGAAAGTTCTAGTAATCTTGCTTGGTACTGGTTCTTATATTTTGACAGCAATAAAGTAAATCGTTACTACGACCAAAAGGCCTACGGATTTTCAGTTCGATGTGTCAAAGATTAAAAATAGATATTTCAATTTATTTAGAGTTTACTTTAAATAACAAAAAAAAATTAAAGCCATGATAAAAAAAACCACATTAATTTTAATCCTTCTTGGATTAACAATTATAGCATCAGCCCAAAAATCAGAATGGATTAATTTTGACAAACGTCAACAGCTTTATCCGGCAAGCAGATATTTTACCGGCTTTTCTATGTCGGAAGTAGATAGAAAAACAGACCTGGGAGAAGTTTATGAAAAGTTAAAGAAAAATGCTACCGGAAATCTCACTAACTCAATTCAGGTAACTGTAGAAAGTGTTTCAACTTTAAATACTTTGGAATTTGATAAAGAATTCCATCAGGAGTTTCGTGAAAAACTCGCATCTTTTTCCAGAGTAGAATTATCAGGAATTGAAATTCTAACTTTTTACGAGAAACGTAAAAAAATGGCTTATGCCCTGGCATACGTTAAAAAGAGTGAAATGATAATTCATTATCAGAAAATTATTAATGATAAAAAAAATTCTATAAGTCAGGTAATTAAACTTGCTGAACAATACAAAAACTCTGGTGATAATGACGATGCTCTTAAAACTTATTATAAGTGTATGCCTTTGTTTAAAGAAGTAGAACAAGCTCAGACTATTATCATTCTTCTTGAAGCGTCGAAACAAGGATTGCAAGAAATTAAAGATTATGAGCTTCAGGTAAAAAAAGCAATTTCTCAGCTTCATAAAAGTACACAGCTCGACTTGCAGGATGTTTGCAGTTTTATGGCTTTTGGTTTGAAAATGCAAACCGGAGCATTTTATAAAGGAATTCTTCTGGCAAGTTTTACTTTTGAAGATACCAAAATGGGCAGTAGTTTCTCAAGACGTTTTAAAAAAGAATTTGAAAAAGAGCTTATAAACACAGGGAATTACAAAATTTCTGACCAATCGAATATCCCAAAAATAAACCGACAAAGCCCTGAATATATTATTAAAGGAACTTACTGGACCGAAGGCGATAAACTAAAGATTATTGCCACTTTAAGAAATATTAAAACAGGAAAACCTCATGCAAGCGTTGATGGATTTCTTCCAATTGCATGGTTAAAGAAAAATAATATTTCATGGAAACCCGAAAACTTTGCTCAGGCTCACCAAAATATGTTACAGTTTCGTAAAGATGAAATTGTGGATGGAAACATGCATCTTGATGTTTGGACTAACAAAGGAAATGAAAGTCCTATTTTTGAAGAAAACGATACTTTGGGTTTTTATATCCGTGTCAGTCATCCTTGTTATATTCGCATTATCAATTATTTTGCCGATGGTTCCAGGGTTTTACTTGTAGATAACGAATATATTGGTTCTGATAAAGTAAATAAAATTGTAAGAGTAGGCGAGAAGTTTTTATGCGCATCTCCTTTTGGAGCAGAAGTTTTACAAGTAAACGCTCAAACAGATAAATTTAATCCACTTGTTACAGAAGAAAAATGGGGATACATATTTATTGTTGATGAACTTTATAAAATACTCCAAAATACCCGTGGATTTAAACCTATTAAAAATGAAGATTTACGTGCAGAGAAAAGGATTGTTGTAACAACTATGGCAAAATAGAATAAACATTTTTAAATAAATACATCATGAAAAAACTACTCACAGCATTATTCATTATTCAATTTTCAATTATCAGTTTTCAATTATCAATTGTTACCGCTCAAACCACTAAGCCTATCCTCCGCCTTAACAGCCAAATGCACACGGCAAAGATTAATAGAATAAGTACCGATGCAGCAGGAAAATACATATTAACGGCTTCTTCCGACAAAACAGCTAAACTGTGGGATGCACTAACGGGCGATTTATTAAAAACATTCCGCTCGCCAATAGATCAAGGTAGTGAAGGAGCACTATATGCCGGAGCATTGTCACCAAATGGTAAAATTGCTGCAGTAGCAGAGTCTACAGGTAAAAAAATTAGAAAAGATAATAATATTTATGTTTTCAACACCCAAACAGGCGAACTTATACAAAGACTGAGCGTGCATGGCAATGTTATTTTTGATTTAGAATTTTCAATAGATGGAACTTACCTTGCAGCGGCTTTGTGCAGTAGCGGTGTAGTTATTTACAAAATAAACCTGACAGGTATAAATAGCTCCAAACACAAAACCCTGACAGGCTATGGTGATGGTTCCTACAACACAAGCTTTGACCACACAGGCAGGCTTGCCACTGTTTGTAATGATGGTAAAATTCGGCTTTACGATAAGCACTTTAATTTAATAAAAAAAACAAGGGGAGCCGGCAAGAAAGCATATTCCATTGCCTTTTCTCCCAATGGAAATAAAATTGCAGTCGGATACTTGGATGTCCCGGAAATAGAAGTTTTTTCCGGCAATAATTTAAAATTGCTTTATAAACCTGAGCTAGGTGCTATAAATAAAAAAGGCGGATTTGGTGGCGGATTATCCTTTTCTGCAGATGGAAAATATTTATATGGCGGTGGTTATTATCAACAATATATTGACGGCAATTGGTGGACTGTTATCCGCAAATGGACAAATTCCGGACAGGGTAGCTATACCGATTATCCCGCTTGCCATAACACTGTAACGGATATTAAACCATTGCCAAACGGCGACATCCTTTTTACCGGCACACAACCCGACTTTGGAAGAATGAATGCTTACGGAAATAAAATATTTTATAAAGCAGGTGAAATTAATAATTTCAAAAACTCACAATTCAAATATTTCAAAATAAATTATTCTGCCGATGAAATTGCTTTTACTTCTTCGGGCAAAGATGCAATGCATTTTTCGATAGCAGACCGAAACCTTACAGCTTTTGAAAACCTATCAGGTTTAAACACCTATACTGATCAAAAATTCGGCATAAAAGTAAGCGACTGGGAAAATACTTTTTCACCTAAAATAAACGGCAAAAAACTTACTTTTATTTCACAATACGAATTTTGCCGATCCACTGATATTTCGCCGGATGGAAACAAAATAGTACTTGGCACCTTTTGGAATATATATTGCACAGATGCAAGTGGAAATAAATTATGGAAAGCACCGGTGCAAGGTACGTCCTGGGCTGTAAACATAAGCGGTAACGGTAAACTTGTAGCCGCCGCACAAGACGGCGGTGTAATAAACTGGTATCGTATGAGTGATGGGGAGTTGGTACTTACGTTGTATGCACATCCGGATAATAAACGCTGGGTACTGTTTACTCCCGGCGGTTACTACGATGCTTCGCCGGGGGCAGAGAGCCTTTTTGGTTGGCATCTAAATAATGGAGCAGATAAAGAAGCATACTTTTTTCCGGCTTCCAAATTCCGCAACAAATACTACCGCCCCGATGTCATAGATAATATTTTAATCACTCTTAATGAAGATGAAGCATTACGTATTGAAAATATTGCAGGTAATCGCAAAAGCAATCAGACTAAAATTGTAAATATGCTTCCACCTTTAGTAAGTATTATTAAACCATATTACAACCAGGAGGTAAGTTCTGAAACAATTACGGTAGAATATACTGCCAAATCGCCAAATGCTGAGCCAATCACAAATGTTAAATTTATGATTGATGGCCGTCCTGTTGAAAATCAAAGAGGGTTTAAATCAATAGCTTATAATAAAACTTCGAAAATAATTACAATTCCTAAACGGAATATAACCATACAAGTCCTTGCTGAGAATATTCATGGCTGGAGTGTTCCTGCAGAAGTTAAAATTAAATGGAAAGGGCAAAGAGAAGCTCCCCAGAATATTTTTAAACCAACATTATACGTACTTTCAATAGGTGTAAGTGATTATAAAAACAATGATTACGATTTAAAATATGCCGCCAAAGATGCAAGAGATTTTTCATCAATAATGAAAACTCAAAAGGGTGGTTTATATAAAAATGTTGTTATAAAAACTTTAACAGATGTAAATGCAACAAGAGATAATATTTTGGATGGTTTGGATTGGATTCAAAGTGAAACAACTTCCCGTGATATGGCAATGATATTTATTGCAGGGCATGGTGTAAACGATAATGTAGGGAAATTTTACTTTTTACCTTATGAGGCAGATATTAATTCTTTACGTCGTACAAGCCTGTTATTTATTGAACTTAAATATACTACTTCTGAAATACCGGGAAAAGTGATTGCATTTGTTGATGCCTGTCATTCTGGTAATGTAATGGGCAAGAGAAGAGGTCCGGATGTTAACAACTTAGTGAATGAACTTACTGATGTAGAAAGTGGTGCCGTAGTATTTACCTCCTCCACAGGCAAACAATATTCATTGGAAAATGATGCATGGGGAAATGGGGCATTTACCAAAGCCTTGATAGAAGGAATGAGGGGTAATGCCGATTATTTAAAAAAAGATAAAATCACAATTCGATCTCTTGATTTATATATTTCAAACAGAGTTAAAGAACTAACAAAAGGAAAACAATCTCCAACAGTTGTTATCCCTGAGAGTATGTCTGATTTTCCAATTGGAATTGTGCGTTAGGTTTTTTTATAGAACACAGGTTTGGCGGATTGCACGGATGCTCACTGATTTTTATATTTGTACGAGGAATGAATTCTTATCTGTGCAAATCCGTTTAATCTGCGTCATCAGCGTTCCAAAAGATAGATTAGAGCCAAATGTCTTATATCACTCATCCCGAACACAACGCACCCCGGTATCTGTATTGCCAAAAAGCATCCAGCCATTGCGGTTGGTGGTACGGGCAAATTTCGGAACATAGTACCACGATCCGCCCCGGGCAACTTTGTAAGTTTTGTTCGCCGAACCTTTTGGGTTAAACTCCGGACTGGAACCGTAGTAGTTTTCATCATGAAAATCAGCGCAATATTCCCACACATTGCCACTCATGTCGTACAGCCCCAATTCGTTTGCTTTTTTCTGGCCCACCGGATGGGTAGTCCCTCCTGAGTTGTCGCTGTGCCAGCCAGCTTCATCCGCATTGTTGCTGCCGGCATATTGGTAATTGTTGCTTTTTTGCCCCCCTCGAGCGGCATATTCCCATTCCGCTTCGGTGGGCAAGCGTCCGCCTTTCCATTTGCAATAGCTTTCAGCATCTTTTTTGCTCAGGAAAACAGCCGGATGGTTGACATCTTTCAAAGGCCGTTCTTTTCCTTTTACATCGCAGCGCCACGAAACGTTTTTAACCTTTTTTCGCTTTGTGCCCGAAAGCCAGGTAAAGCCCCGGTTCTCAACCTCGGTTTGGTATCCGGTAGCATCGGCGAACCTTTTAAAATCGGCAACCGTAGCTTCGTACATGTCCAAATAAAATCCATCCAATTTTACTTTGTGGCTTGGCCGCTGGTTGGTTTCCCCATTGTTGTTGCCCATCATAAACGTCCCGCCAGAAACAAAAACCATGTTGTCGTATTGCTTTTTGGGGATGCTGGCAGATTTAGGCATTTCATTTTTGGTTTCAACGATTTCTGGCTCGCCCATGCGGACAATGGTTTCTTGGTTTTCGCTGACAACAATAAATTGCTTACTTATGGCATTAATTATCCCCCCAGGATCATTGTTTAACAATTGGAAAGCATGTTTTCCTACCGGGATGTTGTCGAGCGTAATGTTTGTGTTGGCCTTCATATCCCTCAAAAAACCAAATTCCCAGGAAAGTTTGCCATCGAAATATGCCATTATTTTTACGCTTCCGGTGGCTGTTTTAGTTTTTTCTTTGATTGTAATGGAAGGACTGCTTTGGGCTGAAATATTGTTGGCACCATCCAATACAAAAATAAAATCGCCCTTATCCAGGTTCGGGTTTCTTATTTTCCCATACTGGGGATGCTGGGCATCGTAGGAATAATTGACCACGCTGGTTTGAAGGTACTCGCCCAGTTCGCTTCCCGAAATATATTGATCTCGGTTAAGGTCGGCTTCGCCTTGAAGCCCGACAATAAACTGTCTGCAAAAAATGCTTTCATCCGGGACTTCTTCATCAGCACCCCCGGCAGTGATAAATTGCCTGACAGGCTTTGAGGTTTTGTAGTTGATTATGGCCGGTGCGGCTTTCGAAAGTGAAAATATTGAACCTGAAAAGCAGCAATCGAACAAAAACAGGGCATGTTTCGAATCCATCCGTTTGGCATACACTTCCATCATTTCCATGTCGATGGCCTTGTCTTTAAAGCCTTCAGGATTGTTGTGCGGATTGGGTGCATCAGCCGGGATAATGTAGCCCATTTCGCCACCCCACTGTTGTTTCATGGTGTAGCCATGGCCCGAAAAATAAACCAGCAGGCGGGCATTAAATTCGCGAGAGTATTGCGAAATAAAATTATCAAAGGCTTTTTTAATTTCGGTGCTGTTGGGGTTTTCAACAATGGTGACCAAGAAATCCTGTTCCTCAAGCGCAGTGCGGAGTTTTATCATGTCCTTGCCCACGCCCGGTAAATCGCTCCATCCGTTGGTGTAATCGCTCACACCAATAAGCAGTGCATGGCTTTGGGAATAAAGAGGAGAGGCTTTGCCGTCTATTTTAATGTCCAATTCTTTAAATCCTCGCTGTTGTGCAAAAAGACAAACGGTCAGGGAGACAAATACTAAGCTGACTAAAAACTTTTTCATTTCTATTCGAATTAGTAAAAAACTATAAAAATAAGAAAACTGTTTAAAACAACCAGAAAATAAACGTGTAAATATTTATTTCCTCTAAACCAGCCCCTTTTGAAAAATTTACTTATAATACCAAAAGTACATCAAAAAGTAACACTTTGCTCTTTTACCTTTTGTACTTTTTTTTTAATTACCGCCTTTGGCGGACGAATTTTTGCGAAAAACGAGTGCAGAGCCGAACTTGTTCGAGCTTTGCCGAGTTAAGCAAAAATCACGCAAGTAATTTTTTTTAAAATTTTACAAATAAAATATAATACAAATAAAATTATTTACAATCACCCGTAGCACGAGGAAAATTCGTAAAAGTGTTTACAAATTATTAACAAGTTTTAAATAAATGTTTTATAGTGTTTTAAAATTAATTTATTTTTTTTAAATTTGTTGCCAAACTATATAAATAGAAATTTTTTTATTCAATTTCGAAAAATAGTTTTTTTTGATTTTTTTTTACTCAAATAATTGCAGAAATATGAACAAACTAAATTTTTTCCTCATCCTTCTTTTTATACCTTTTCTAAAAATAAATGTACAATCAATTAATGAAATAAAAAATAATCATGCAAAATATATTTGGGGAGAAGGGAGAGTTACCACTCTGAAAAAAGCCGATC
>Ga0307990_1002391_pt1 | contig 15040 bp, 8 predicted proteins | sample EllFjometagen129_FD_203168 | JGI IMG/M metagenome (GOLD analysis project Ga0307990, IMG submission 203168) | Marine microbial communities from Ellis Fjord, Antarctic Ocean - #129 | ecosystem: Environmental > Aquatic > Marine > Unclassified | place: Southern Ocean | collected 2014-10-08
GATGGATGCTGGTCAACCCTTATAAAAACGATGTATTCATCTAATAAATGTAATTATAATATTGGAGTAAGCCATGATTTTAGCAATAATGCCAAGCCAATCATCCTCAAAACCGACAGCCTTGGCAATGAAGAGTGGGTGCATGCTTATGGCAGCAATACATACAGTAATCCACGTTTCACAGACATCATTGAAACCAAAGACTCTTGCATTCTGGTTTGCGGTGCATACACCTATGGTGAAACCTACGGAGGGCTTTACCCATACGATGGTTGGATGCTTAAACTAAACCCGGATGGCAGTACCGTGTGGAATCGTAAATTTAGAGATTCAATTACCAGTGAAGGGGCTCAAAATGACTTCTATGCATATTACAAAGCAATAACAGAAAAAGAAAATGGCGAAATAATAGCTGTTGTTTCAACTATGTCTAATTTAGAAGGGGAATTTATTGGAGACAAATTCAGAATTCGATGTCACTACCCCAATGGGGATATTAAATGGGATAAATACATTGACAGTGTAGGGAGTAGTGTAGCTGCCTTTTATCCAAACAGTATCGCATTGGACGAAAATGAAAACATAATTGTCTCAGGTTATGGGGACTTCTATTATTATGATGTAAATGATGATTGGACTTACGATCAACGCATTTTCCTTATCAAAACCGACAGCCTTGGCAACGACCATTTTATTTCTGTAAGCGAACCACAAGCCAAGCCCATTACACGTTATAAGTTAGTTGTGTACCCAAACCCTGTGATTGATTATTTGTTTATCGAAACACATGAAAATTTACAAACGGATTATGAACTTTCCATTGTCAACCAATCTGGGCAAATTGTTTATCAAAATCACACAACAAAAGACGCACTAAGTTCCGGCATTTGCGTAAGTAATTTTACACCCGGAAACTATTTGATACAACTAAAAACTGAGGATAAGACTTTTTTTGGTAAATTTGTAAAGTACTAAGCAAACATAAAGAAAACCAAACAGATTACCTTCATTTCAAAATTACCATCCCATTCATGCTAGCAAGGTCACGAATCGTTTCAAGCACATCTTTCATTTCCGTCTGAAGCTGCATAATTTCTTCAGTATTCGCTTCACTATTTTCCGTTTTATGAATTGCTTTGGCTTTATTCTCTAATCCTTTTTGAAGAATTTTTCGCTTGTATTGAATTATTAAATTGGGAACAATTTGTGGCAGTTTTTCATCTTCAGTTTCAATATGAGTCCCATGGTTTGCCCAATAGGGATCTAAACTATATCGATTCGTCAGTAATTCGGCACAAAGTTTCGCAATATTAGGATCCGGATGATTAATAAAACCTTGTTTTTCAATTACTTTACCCTCATTTAAAAGCTCGGCGGCAGTTTCAAACAGGGTATTATAAACCAGATTTTCAAATTCAAGCTCATCGTTACGAATTTCGCCGATAATATACTCAGCAACCCGTACTTTTTTCCCAACTTCATCCTCAAAAATCAACACGTCTCCATATAAAAGTAGCATCCGAATAATTTCCTTTTCGTGCTCTTCCATATAAACATTGGAGACATGTGCAGGAACCACAGGAATCACATTATCTTGCCTATGCAAAGATTTCTGTCGGTTTTTTCTTTGCTTTTCCTCTAATCGTCTTTTACGAATTTTCTGCAATTCAGAATAAAGTACGTTTTCACCGATATCCAGCAATTTGCTGCAAGATTTAATGTAAACCGACTGTTTTATCTGATCATCAATTACCCCGATGCTTTTAACAATCCCTGTAACCAGTTCTGATCGGCGAATGGGGTCGTTTTGAGCATCTTCAAGCAATAATTTAGTTTTAAAATGGATAAAATCCTGCTTTTCGGATTCGATGTATTCCTTCAGGCTTTCCGGCGTGTTGGCACGTGCAAAAGAGTCTGGGTCTTCTCCTTCGGGAAATAACACAACACGAACATTCATATCCTGTTCAAGAAACATATCGATTCCGCGTAATGAAGCTTTTATACCAGCAGGGTCACCATCGTACAAAATAGTAACATTTGAGGTAAATCGCCGAATCAATCGGATTTGGTCTTCTGTAAGCGAAGTTCCGGATGAAGCCACAACATTTTCTATCTGCTTTTGATGCAAGGAAATCACATCGGTATATCCCTCAACCAAATAGCAATTGTCGGCCTGAACAATTGTACGTTTTGCCTGAAAAATGCCGTAAAGGACTTTGCTTTTATGATAGACATCCGATTCCGGAGAGTTAAGATATTTTGCGATTTTCTTTTCCGTACTCAAAGTCCGCCCGCCAAAGCCGATAACACGTCCTGCAACAGAATGAATCGGGAACATTACTCTTCCGCTAAACCGATCAGCTCGCCAGTTTTCTCGCACAATTGTCAGTCCTGTACTTTCAAGAAATTCAAGTTTATATCCCTTTCCGAGCGCATCATTTGTAAACACATCTTGTCCTTCAGGACAAAAACCCAAATCAAATTTATCAATCATTTGATCGTTGATTGCCCGCTCCCGAAAATAGGAAAGCCCTACGGCCCTACCTCTTTCATCTTCAAGCAATTGTCGCATAAAATATTTGCGAGCAAACTCATTGACAATCATCATAGACTCCCGATTGTCACGCTTTTGAATCTCTTCTTCAGAGGGCTTTTCCTCATGCACCGGAATTCCGTATTTTCCGGCAATAAATTTCAATGCTTCAGGATAAGACATGTGCTCATGCTCCATCACAAAAGACACCACATTCCCACCTTTCCCACAACCAAAACATTTATATATTCCTTTCGATTGAGAAACGTTAAATGAGGGGGTTTTTTCATTATGAAAAGGACACAAGCCGATATGATTGGTCCCGCTACGTTTGAGCTGGACAAAGTCAGAGATAACATCGACAATGTCGGCAGTGTCAAAAATACGGTCTATGGTCGCTTGGTCAATCATAAAATCAAAAGCTATTTTTCGGAGTTTTTTGTCTTTACAAAGATAAGAAAAGCAATGGTTAAAAATGTGTTTTTGCTTTCATTTTTCGTCGAAATTAAGAATAGTTTTGACACTTCGTAAATAGCAGTGTGTTGATGATTATTTCAATAAATTAATTCAATTATTTTTTTGCCAACGCTACCCTTTACCCCCAAAGAAGGGTGCGGGTGGATTCCCTTTAAGAATAAAGGATGCGGCTAGGGCGGCTCCCTTTAGGGATAAAGGGTGCGGGAAGGAAGGCTCCCTCTAAGAATAAAGGGTGCGGGTGGGGGTATTACTCTAAAAGTTTTTTACACATATTTTCAATTTTAATTTTCACTTCGTCAATGTTTTCTAAAACCTCTTTATTACTAAAACGAATAACTGTAATGCCGGAATTTTCTAATTCATCAGTCCTTGCTTTATCATAAACTTGGTTTTCTTTTTTATTATGAATTTGCCCATCAACTTCAATAACTAACTTTATGGCATGACAATAAAAGTCAGCAATAAAAAACTTAATTGGATGTTGCTGTTTAAAACGCAGATTCAACATTTGTTTCTTCCTTAAAATATTCCACAATGCGTTTTCTGCTTTTGTAGGATTTTGCCTCAGCGCTTTTGCCCTCTCAAAAATAATCGGTTTTGCACCGTAAAACATCGTTCTTTCTATTGGTCGGTTAAGTTTTGACATGATTTATTTTTTCTTAATCACTATTTCTAATCCGCTAAAAAGAATAAAGCATCTTTATTTATCAATACGCTATTCAGTAATACAAATTGTGTTTCAGAATGATTGACAAAGAAATTCTGAAAATACAAGTGTTTATGCCGATATTACAGCAAAACAAGCCTGTCTACCACAGGCAGGCATACAGAACGACTTGTGCTGATCCGCCAACTGGCGGAGAAGTAAGTGAAAGTATGCGTCATTTTGATGTTTAATCGGTATAATTCTGATAATAAATTCAAAAATAATAAAAAATATAACATAAATTAGATAGAAAAAAATAAAAAAAGGTACTAGCACAACAACTCCCTTTTGGAACGAAGGATGCGGCTAGGGCGGCTCCCTTAAAAGATAAAGGGTGCGGGAAGGAAGGCTCCCTCTAAGAATAAAGGGTGCGGGTGGATTCCCTTTAGGGATAAAGGGTGCGGGAAGGAAAGCTCCCTCTAAAAATAAAGGGTGCGGGTGGGGGTATTACTCTAAAAGTTTTTTACACATATTTTCAATTTTAATTTTCACTTCGTCAATGTTTTCTAAAACCTCTTTATTACTAAAACGAATAACTGTAATGCCGGAATTTTCTAATTCATCAGTCCTTGCTTTATCATAAACTTGGTTTTCTTTTTTATTATGAATTTGCCCATCAACTTCAATAACTAACTTTATGGCATGACAATAAAAGTCAGCAATAAAAAACTTAATTGGATGTTGCTGTTTAAAACGCAGATTCAACATTTGTTTCTTCCTTAAAATATTCCACAATGCGTTTTCTGCTTTTGTAGGATTTTGCCTCAGCGCTTTTGCCCTCTCAAAAATAATCGGTTTTGCACCGTAAAACATCGTTCTTTCTATTGGTCGGTTAAGTTTTGACATGATTTATTTTTTCTTAATCACTATTTCTAATCCGCTAAAAAGAATAAAGCATCTTTATTTATCAATACGCTATTCAGTAATACAAATTGTGTTTCAGAATGATTGACAAAGAAATTCTGAAAATACAAGTGTTTATGCCGATATTACAGCAAAACAAGCCTGTCTACCACAGGCAGGCATACAGAACGACTTGTGCTGATCCGCCAACTGGCGGAGAAGTAAGTGAAAGTATGCGTCATTTTGATGTTTAATCGGTATAATTCTGATAATAAATTCAAAAATAATAAAAAATATAACATAAATTAGATAGAAAAAAATAAAAAAAGGTACTAGCACAACAACTCCCTTTTGGAACGAAGGATGCGGCTATGGCGGCTCCCTTAAAAGATAAAGGGTGCGGGAAGGAAAGCTCCCTCTAAGAACAAAGGATGCGGGTGGGACTCCTTTATAAACAATCAAATTCATGCATATGAAAAATTATCCCAATCACCCCTTTCGCTTTCATTCATTTTTGTACCTTTAAACTTTTAAAATTCAACAAACAAAAAAAATGAAAACAGATATAAAATTAGTTAATTTTCGTTCTCCGGAAGACTCCGTTATTTATCTCATACACAAAGACACAGCGATTTCCGATTTGTCATTTACAAAAACAGAAGCCGCTTATCTAAAAGAAAAAATTGAGACAGATACAGATTTTATTCACATCAATTCTTATTTCAAACAATCATTTGTGATTGTCATTGATGAAAATGTAAATGATAAAGCCCGCGAAGTACTGAGAGAAAAAGCGTATAAAGCCTGTTCCATCATAAATGAACACAAACTAAAAGGCATTATTATTGATGACAAGAGCACTATTGCTACCGCTTGGTTTGATTTTGCTGAAGGACTGGCTTTATCGAATTATCAGTTCAACAAATATTTTAAAGCGCCAAAACGAAACAGTCTGAAAGAGATTTCCATTAAAAGCGAGCAGTGTGATGAAAGCAGTATTAAAAGCTTAAACGCATTGATTGAATCGGTATATTTTGCGCGGGATTGCGTTAACGAACCACACTCTTATTTGAATGCCGTTCGCTTTGCAGAATTGCTCGGAGAAACTGCACATAACACCGGATTGAAAGTGACAAGCTTTTTAAAAGCTGAAATTGAAGCGCATAAAATGGGCGGACTACTTGCTGTAAACAAAGGAAGCGAAGTCGGACCGAGCTTTACCATTATGGAATGGAAACCGGAAAATGCCGTCAATGAAAAACCGATTGTTTTGGTAGGAAAGGGAGTGATGTTTGATACCGGCGGAGTGAGCCTAAAACCAACAAAAGGCAGCATGGATTTGATGAAATCAGACATGGGCGGAGCTGCAGCAGTGGCCGGAAGCATGCTGAATGTCGCCAAATCAAAAATTCCTTTGCATATTATCGGGCTTATCCCGGCAACGGACAACCGACCCGGAAAAGATGCATACCTCCCACAGGATGTCATTCACATGTACGACGGCACAACGGTAGAAGTCTTAAACACCGATGCAGAAGGACGTATGATTCTTGCCGATGCATTGGCTTTTGCGAAACAATACAATCCCGAATTAGTAATTGATTTAGCAACCCTGACAGGAGCTGCTGAAGTAGCCGTCGGAATCAAAGCCATTGCCGCCATGGGTAACTCCCCCGAAAACATGGAGATACTCAAAAAGGCAGGATTTGCATGCCACGAGCGAATTGCAGAACTTCCTTTCTGGGATGATTATAAAGAACTTTTAAAATCTGATATTGCAGATTTACAAAATGTCGGCGGACAAAATGCTGGAGTAATTACTGCCGGAAAATTTCTGGAACACTTTACGGATTATCCCTACATACATCTGGACATCGCAGGTCCAGCCTTTTTAGAAGCTGCAGATTCTTATCGCGGCAAACAAGGAAGCGGTGTCGGTGTAAGACTTTTAAATGATTTTTTTTATTTTCGCATTCAAAAATAACAAACATAAAATTCAACAACTATGAACAAAATACGATTGGGAATAACCCACGGAGATATCAACGGGATCAGCTATGAAATCATCATAAAAACCCTGAGTGATGCACGACTACTGGATATGTGCACACCAATTATTTATGGTTCACCGAAAGTCGCTGCTTATCATAAAAAAGCGATTAACAACAATGAATTCACCCCAAATCACATCAATGAAGCATCACAAGCAAATCCAAAACGCGTAAATATCATAAATGTGATTGATGAAAACATCCGTGTTGAACTGGGGAAAAGCACGGAAGAAGCGGGCGAATCGTCTTTTTTGGCGTTAGAAGCAGCTGTTAACGATTTAAAATCAAACAAAATTGATGCACTTTTGACTGCACCAATTAACAAACACAACATTCAAAGAGAAGGTTTTAAATTTCTCGGACATACAGAATACCTTGCAGAACGTTTTCAAACCGAAAATTATCTGATGTTAATGATAAGTGATGATATTCGTGTTGGTGTCGTTACCGGACATTTGCCTATATCTGAAGTTGCAAGCCATATCACAAAAGATGCTGTTTTGAAAAAGATTAATGTGCTGAATAAAAGCCTTAAACAAGATTTCAAAATTCGAAAACCACGAATTGCAGTGCTGGGCTTAAATCCTCATATAGGAGACGAAGGGCTGCTGGGAAAAGAAGAACAGGAAATGATTACACCTGCACTTGAAGAAGCACGCGAAAAAGGCATTATGGCACTCGGGCCCTATCCGGCTGACGGATTTTTCGGCAATCATCAGTTCCGTAATTTCGATGCCATTTTGGCAATGTATCACGACCAGGGACTTGCTCCGTTTAAAGCACTTGCAAAAGACGGTGGAGTAAATTTCACCGCTGGACTTCCCATAATACGCACATCTCCCGACCATGGAACCGCGTATGAAATTGCCGGCGACGGGAACGCGTCCGAAGAAGCTTTCCGGAAAGCACTCTATCTGGCAATTGATTTGCATAAAAATCGCAGCGAAGAAGACGCGCTTAAACTGGCAGCTGAAAAAGAAGGACTCAACGATACAAATCAATAAAATCAGAAAAATCATGGACAAAACATATAAAAGACATCTCATCACAACGGCTTTACCATACGCAAACGGACCCGTTCACATCGGACATCTTGCTGGTGTTTATGTACCTGCCGACATTTATGTCAGATACATGAGATTAAGAAACAGAGATGTGCTTTTCATCGGCGGTTCAGACGAACATGGTGTGCCGATTACCCTGAGAGCCAGAAAAGAAGGTGTAAGCCCTCAGGATATTGTTGACCGATATCACAAAATCATTAAAAATGCCTTCGAAAATTTCGGTATCACCTTCGATATTTATTCCAGAACAACATCAAAAACACATTTTGAAACCGCTTCGGAATTTTTCAAAACCCTTTACGATAAAGGCGAATTTATTGAAAAAACGATGAAACAGTATTTTGACGAAAAAGAAAATCAGTTTCTTGCAGACCGTTATATTATCGGGACCTGTCCGAAATGCAGTTTTGAAGAAGCCTACGGAGACCAATGCGAAAAATGTGGCTCGTCACTTTCTCCCGAAGAGCTAATCGATCCACAATCAACCATATCTGGGAATCAACCGATTTTAAAAGAAACCACGCACTGGTATCTCCCGTTGGACAAATACGAAGACGAACTGCGGCAATGGATTCTTGAAGACCACAAAGAATGGAAACCCAATGTATATGGGCAATGTAAATCATGGATTGACGGCGGATTGCGCCCCAGAGCCGTATCCCGAGACCTGAACTGGGGCGTACCCGTGCCAATTGAGGGAGCTGACAACAAAGTGCTTTACGTATGGTTCGATGCGCCGATCGGATATATTTCTGCAACCAAAGAATTAACTACCGACTGGGAGAAATACTGGAAAGATGAGGACAGCCGACTTATCCATTTTATCGGAAAAGACAATATTGTGTTTCACTGCATTGTCTTCCCGTCCATGTTAAAACACGAAGGCTCTTATATCCTTCCGGATAATGTGCCTGCCAACGAATTTCTAAATCTTGAAGGAAATAAAATATCCACAAGCAAAAACTGGGCAGTTTGGCTGCATGAATATCTCGAGGATTTTCCCGGAAAACAGGATGTGCTGCGTTATGTCCTTACTGCAAATGCTCCGGAAACCAAAGACAACGACTTTACCTGGAAAGATTTTCAGGCAAGAAACAATAATGAGCTCGTTGCAATTCTCGGAAATTTCGTGAATCGCAGTTTGGTGTTAACCCATAAATATTTTGATGGAAAAGTTCCTGCTGCTGAAAAATGGGGTGAACAAGAAGAAACTATCATTAAGCAAGTGGGCAAATACAAACTTGGAATTGAGGAAAATCTGGAGCAATTCAAATTCCGTGAAGCATTGAAAAATTTCATAAATATTGCACGACTCGGGAATAAATACCTCACCGAATCAGAACCATGGAAACTCATAAAAACCGATGAAGCCCGTGTGAAAGGAATACTTAATGTTTGTTTGCAGTTATCAGCCCATCTTGCACATCTCGGAGAAGCCTTTTTGCCTTTTACCATGAAAAAGCTTCGTGAATATCTCAATATTTCTGAAGCATTATGGTTAGAAGACAATGATTTTCAATTACTTTCTGAAGGAGCTGAAATCAATAAACCCGGTTTGCTTTTTGAAAAAATTGAAGACAAACAGGTTCAATTTCAATTGGATAAACTTGAAGCAACCAAACAAAGTAATGCAGCTGAAAAGTTAGAAACGGAACCCATTAAAGAAGCCTGCTCATTTGATGATTTTATGAAAATGGACATCCGCGTTGCCCAAATAGAAACGGCGGAAAAGGTTGCTAAAACCAAAAAATTGCTCAAATTAACTTTAAATATCGACTCCGAAATCCGTACTGTTGTTTCTGGAATTGCAGAATATTACAAACCCGAAGACATTATCGGAATGCAAGTGCTGTATTTGGCAAATCTGGGGCCGAAAAAACTTCGAGGCATCGACTCTGAAGGCATGGTACTCATGGCAAAAGAACCTGACGGCAGTTTACGCTTTATTTCACCGGTTGAAAAAGTCAGAAACGGCGCAATCGTGAGTTAAAACACAAACGTTAACAAAACATTACGATTTCATATAGTCAGTTTACAGGTTTACGGGTCGGCTATGCCATTTTTATACGTACCTTGTGCTTGAAAAATCTAAAACAATTTAAGCAATGAAAAAAAATAGTGTTGTATTGTTAATTGGTGCAGTTATATCTCTTATTTGGGCCTGCCAACCAAAAGATGAGTTTAAAGTTGGCCAAGTGTATAACGGATTCAAACTTGAACAGAAAAAATTTGTTGAAGAGGTTAATGCCGAATGTTTATTTTTCACCCACGAAAAAAGTGGCGCACGCTTGATGAAAATCATGGCGGACGATGAAAATAAACTTTTCAACATTGCGTTTAAGACTTTGCCCTCAACCGATTGTGGAAACCCGCATATCATTGAGCATTCCGTGCTTAACGGGTCAAAAAACTTTCCGGTAAAAAGCCCTTTCGAAATCCTGACTAAAGGTTCATTGAACACCTTCCTTAACGCAATGACGAGCTCCGACTGGACAACTTATCCGGTTGCCAGCATGAATGAAAAAGATTATTTTAATCTCATGCATGTTTATCTTGATGCAGTTTTCAATCCATTACTACATGAGGATGATAGAATTTTTGAGCAAGAGGGATGGCACTATGAACTCAATAGCTTAGATGATGAAATCACTTACAAAGGCGTTGTTTACAATGAAATGAAAGGCGCATTTTCACAGCCTTATCGTCAACTTAGCTATCTTACCTACAAAACGCTTTTCCCAGATAACACCTACGGCGTTTCGTCCGGCGGACATCCAGATGCAATCCCTGAATTGACGATTGAACATTTCAGAGATTTTCATAAAAAATATTATCACCCGAGCAATAGTTATATCCTCCTATACGGAAATTCTGACCTCACCAAAGAATTGGAATTTATTGACAAAGAATATCTGTCAAATTACGAAAAATCCGATGAGGAAATCAGCATTCCTATCCAAAAAGGCTTCGACCAAAGAAAAGAAGTTATCGGCACATACCCGGTTGCAGAAAATGCAGAGACTAAAGACAAAACCTATTTAACCTACAGCTTTGTTTTTGGCAACAATACTGACCCCGAAATGAATTTTGCATTAAGTATGCTCAGCCAGGCACTTGTTGGACATGAATCTGCACCGCTGCGTCTCGCGATTGAGGAAGCAGGAATCGGAAAAAATGTGTATGCTTACAATAGCAGCAACAAACAAAACATCTTTACCATCGGCGTTGAAAATGCAAATCCTAAAAATAAAGAAGCATTTGAATCGATTATCTTTAACACACTGAACGATGTAGTAAATGAAGGATTTGACCCAGAAATGCTGGAAGGAATCGTAAATCGCATGGAATTCAGACTCCGCGAAGGAAATACACCGCAAAAAGGCATGATGTACATGTATCGGACCATTCCCTACGTATTTTTTGCAGACAATCCTTATCTTGGATTAGAATTTGAAGCACCGCTTGCCAAGGTGAAATCTGAACTTAAAAACGGCTTGTTGGAAAACATAATTCAGAAAAATTTAATTGATAACAATTTCGCATTACTCACAGTTCTCGAACCCGAGCCGGGGTTGGAGAAAAAACGCAGCGAGCAAATCAAAAAAGAATTGGCTGAGTACAAAGCAAGTTTATCAGAAGAAGCATTGGTGCAATTAATTGAAACCACTCAAGCACTCAAAGAATATCAGGAAACAGAAGACAGCCCTGAGGAGGTTGCAATGGTACCTATGCTCGAACTTTCCGACATTAATACAGAAGCGGAATTCCACGAAATCAAAGAAAAATCCGTAGAGAAAACGAACGTGCTGTTTTACAATAATTTCACTAACGACATCCTTTATACAAATTTATATTTCGACCTTAGCGTGCTGCCACAGGAATATCTGCCATACGCAAACCTCCTATCTGAAATTATAGGAAATATGAGTACAGAAGCATATGACTTTGGAGAACTTGATAATCAGTTAAATATCCACACCGGAAGCTTTTACACTTATCTTAACAGTTTCCTCGTAAAACAATCAACTGAAAATTTTATACCAAAATTCACTGTGTCATATAAAGCAACACAAGACAAGGAAACGATTGCAACAGAACTTGTTTCTGAAATTATCAACAACACAAAATACAATGATACCGAACGTTTAAAAACCCTTTTGGAAAGACATCATTCAGACCAAATGAACTTTGTAAACAATCAGGGCATTAATTTGGCATTAACTCGAATCAGCTCTTATCAGACAGCTTACGGCGTGTATAATGAAATTTTAAACGGATATGAATATTATCAATTCATTGACAATCTGATGTCAGATTTTGACGAGAATCAAGATGAAATCATTGAAAAACTCACAAAAACCGCTGAATTGCTTTTCAGAAAAGACAATATGATAGCCTCAGTTACATGCTCTGACAAGAACTATGAAAGCTTTGAGAAATCGTTGAAAAACTTAAATAAGACACTTAGTTCTGAAACCTCTGAGATGCAAGCATGGAAATTCTCACCGGAAGCAAAAAACGAAGGCATGAAAGCAATGTCAAAAGTTCAATACGTGACAAAAGGTGGAAATTACAAACAGCTTGGCTATGAATGGGACCCAAAAATGCGCGTATTAAATCAAATTCTTTCTAGAGATTATCTACAAACACAAATCCGCGTAATTGGTGGTGCCTACGGTGGTTTTGCCGGACTAAGCCCCACCGGAAATGTTTACTTTGCATCATACCGTGACCCAAATCTCACTGAAACGCTTGAAAATTTTGATGCAACCCCGATTTTCTTGGAAACCTTTGAACCGGAAGAGCAAGAAATAACACGTTTTATTATTGGAACTATTGCTAAAATTGACAAACCGACAACCGCATCACAGCGTGGATCACAAGCGGTTAATAATTATTTCGAGAAAAAAACCAAAGCAGATGCTCAGGCTGAACGCAACGCAATTCTTAGCACAACGACCGAAGATATCAAATCATTCAAAACCATGATCCAAGATATCCTCAACGAAAATATCATCTGTGTTTACGGAAACGACCAAATCATTCAGGAAAACGAATCGCTTTTTGATACGACATTCTATGTGACAGAATAAAATAGCAATACACATACTAAAAAATGAGCTGCCGGTTCGTGGCTCTTTTTTTTATGTGAAGGAAAAACCGACATAAAAAACGGTGTCACCCACATCGGGGGGTCATTAGCAGATTATACACATACTGTGTTATAATCATGTCACCATCTTCGGGATTATGATTATACAAATTTTGCTCATTCCTAAACTTCTTAGCCTCACTACATGAAAAAAATGATCGAAGCTGGTCAAAAACTTACAATGTGTTTAATTATTATCAACCGACAAACCAATATTCTAGTGACTAAATCGCTTTCGCCATAGGGTTATTATAAATAATTTTTGTATTTTCGTGCAGATAGATACAATAGACACATGAAAAAAAACAGGGCAATACTCATTACACTGTGCTTACTTATACTTTCACAATCAGGCGCTTACGCACATATAAAATATCATTATCCAATAATTTTTGTACATGGTTTAATTTCAAGTGAGAATGAATTTTCTGAAACCATGCTGTATTTACGGGTTAATCAAGATTTTGGGGACATTAATATTTTTGACATCGTACTAAATGCTGATGACAACTCTGAATCTGCGCTTATGAGCGAAGATGTCAAATGGGAAGATTTTACATATAACGAAGATGAGATTAATATCGGACGAAGAAATTATGCAGCATCTCCGGATGATTTTGTGGACGGCTAGACAGGACAAAACCTTTTCGCCATCAATTTCAAAGAAGAGAGAATTCGTGGAGCAGCCGGAACTTTAAATGATTATTTTGACCAAAGTAATGAAGCCGCAATTTTCAAACAAGGCTATGCTTTAAACAAAATGATTGCCGAAGTGCTGGATTATACCGGTGCTGAAAAAGTCATTCTTGTTGGGCACTCCATGGGTGGACTGGCAATACGTGAATATTTGCAACGAACCGACGAACAGGGCACTCACACAAACTGGATTGACCCCTACTCTCCTGACGGGCATAAAGTAGCACGTGTTTTTACTTTCGGCACACCGCACCTCGGGGCAAACACTTCACCAGACCCAACAAAATCAAATATTCCTAACTTAACTGGAAACTCAGAAGCAAACCGTGACATGCTTTGGAAATATAACAGCTACACATTCTGCGATGACGACACGACGCAGGGAATTTATATGTTTGGCGGATATGAGCATTGTATCCAAAGCGAAGACGGTATTTTTGGCAACAGCACCTTTGACAATGTAGATATCAATTGCGATGGAGATGAAGACGACTATATCACAGGAATTAACGAAGGATTGTTCAGCACAAGCTACAATCCTGATATGCCATTGCCACAAAACATTCGCTATACCTGGCTAACATCTATCTGGATTGGTTGGGATATCGGTCTTATTGGTGATGGAGCAGTGAATATCGAGAGGCAATTGCTTTATGTTGCCGACCAACCAGTTCCTGCCGGATTAACCGACACCTGCATGTCAGATGTCTTTCATTCCAGCGAAGGAAACGACTATTTTACAATCCTTCGTGGCTTAGACGAACCTCAACAATTCCATTTAGCCTACAAATCGATGCTTGGTGATACAATTTCTGGGCACATCACGTTTCAACAAAACTACGAAGTAATTGATCGCGACATGTATCTTATCCCGGCAAACGGCGAAAATGCAATCAATATTTATGTGGAGAACAACAATTTACTTGACAGCATCCACATTTATGATAAATTCCAAAATCCCATTTTGCAATATGCCGCTGAAAATATTCCAGACAGATATGAAGATTGTCATTTAGGAGGAACATCAAATTTTATTCATCACTATAATCATATGACATCAAACATTCACACTCAATCACCAGGAGGAAACCCTTTGTGTTCTGGGAAATTTAGAGTGAACCACGTTTCAAATTATAATAGTTGGCATACTTATGGTATTGAGTGGTCTCCTTCAAAATTGATATGGTATGTTGATGGTTTTCCTGTGAGGAATACTCCAAATCCAGGAATAACTGCTGAAACTAAGTTGATATTTAATGTTGCACTAAATCCAGGTGTAACACCATACAACTCATCTGATTTTCCTGATAAAATGTACATTGACTTTGTTAAAGTATATGATTTAGATAATGATTGTAAAACAAATATGAACATTTGTAATTATAATTTTTTATGAATACTCAATATTTCACCTAAAATACTTATCTTTGCAGTTAAATAATTGAAAATTACATCTATGAATCTATTAAATTTTTCTGCACATTTTCCGGATGAGGCTAGTTGCAAGGCGAAATGGAA
>Ga0307990_1002393_pt1 | contig 15034 bp, 10 predicted proteins | sample EllFjometagen129_FD_203168 | JGI IMG/M metagenome (GOLD analysis project Ga0307990, IMG submission 203168) | Marine microbial communities from Ellis Fjord, Antarctic Ocean - #129 | ecosystem: Environmental > Aquatic > Marine > Unclassified | place: Southern Ocean | collected 2014-10-08
CTGTCGGATACTTCTCGATGATCACCGGCCTGTCGTATGATTCGGACACTAAGGTTTCATCCTCTGCGCCAAAGTCGTCGCCGTCCGTAAACTCGCCGCCTTTTTTCCTGATGATTTCAACAGCCTCGTCGTACGTGATCCGCGGGAAAGGCTTTTTCACGACGCGCAGCTTCTCGATGTCTCTGCCCAACGTCTTGAGGTTGTCTGAGCATCTTTCGACAACACGGCCCACGATAAATTCCAGGAAGTCTTCCACCAAGTCCATGTTCTCGGCGTGCTCCATGAAAGCCGCTTCCGGCTCCACCATCCAAAACTCCATCAGGTGCCTTCTGGTCTTGCTTTTTTCAGCGCGAAAGGTCGGCCCGAAACAATACACTTTTCCGAATGCCTGACAGGTCGGCTCGTTATAGAGCTGCCCGGACTGGGACAGGTAGGCCGTTTCGCCAAAATAATCCGTGGAAAACAGCGTCGTCGTACCCTCGCAGGCGTTGGCGGTGAGAATGGGCGCATCCACGTGTATAAAACCGTGATCATGCAGATAATCATGAATGGCGCGAATGAAATGGTGACGTATCATCATCATCGCGTGCGGACGTTGCGAACGAAGCCAGAGATGGCGATGATTCATAAGAAACTCGACGCCATGATCCTTTTTCGCAATGGGGTATTCCTGCGCCTCGCATATGATGTGAAATTCCGCGACATCAATTTCAAAGCCGATTGGCGACCGTTTGTCCTCTTTCACATTGCCGATGATTTTAATGGAACTTTCTTGGGGCAAAAGGTCGGCGGCCTTGAATGTCTCCTCACTGAAATTGCCTTTGAACATTACGCATTGGATAATCTGCGTGCCGTCGCGAACCTGCAGGAAATGCAGCTTCCCGCTGGAACGTTTGTTGTACAGCCATCCCCTTATTTCAACGCTTTGCCCAACGTAATCCTTGACATCTTTGATGCTGATGTATTTCGACATTTCCGTTCCTTTGCTTAATGCTATTGCTCTTGTTTTCGGCTCAATTGAATCCCCAACTCCTCAAGCTGCTCGTCGGCGACTACGCCGGGAGATTCCGTCATCAGGCAAGAAGCTTTGGCGGTCTTGGGAAATGCGATGACATCCCGGATGCTGGTGGTTCCCGCCAGGAGCATGATGATTCGATCCAATCCCAAAGCTATCCCGCCGTGGGGCGGCGCGCCGTACTTTAGGGCTTCGAGAAAGAAACCAAATTTCTCCTGAGCTTCCTTTTCGCCAATTCCCAGCAGTTCGAACATCCTGGACTGCAAGTCGCTGCGATGAATGCGGATCGATCCTCCGCCGATTTCATAACCATTCCAAACGATGTCGTAAGCGTCGGCGAGAACGCTCCCCGGAGTTTCCTTCATCGCCAGAATGTGGTCGCGGTGCGGACTGGTGAAAGGATGGTGCATGGCGTAATAGCGCTCATCTTCTTCACTCCACTCCAAAAGAGGAAAGTCAACAACCCAAAGAAGGTCCTGCGCGTTTTCATCAATAAGCGCGAGATCCCTGCCCAACTTCAGACGCAACGCGCCCAAGGCGTCAAAAACAACCTTAGGTTTGCCGGCGACGATGCAAAAAGCGTCGCCTTCCTTTGCGTCAAAGATTTGCGTCAATGAAGCCTTTTCGGTTTCGGAAAAGAATTTCGTTGCGCCGCCGGACCATGCGCCGTTAACAAGCTTGCCCCAAATAATCCCCTGCGCGCCGTACGGTTTGACGTATTCAATCAGCCCGTCCATCTGTTTCCGCGAATAAGCGCCTATCGGAGCGCACAGTCCGCGCACGATCCCTCCGCTTTCCAATGTGGACTTGATGACGCGAAACTCCGCATCCTCGAAAAGCTCCTCTAACGCCACAAGCTCAAGGCCGAAGCGCCGATCCGGTTTGTCGCTGCCGAAACGATCCATCGCCTCGGCATACGTCATGCGGTCGAAAGGCGTCGTCACGCGCACGCCCTTGATGCTCTCGATCAGTTCCGACATCACTTCCTCGGTCACGCCCAGCAAATCATCACGCTCGATAAAGCTGGCTTCGATATCAACCTGCGTGAACTCGGGTTGACGGTCGCTGCGCAGGTCTTCGTCGCGGAAGCAGCGAACGATTTGGAAGTAACTGTCGAAACCGGCGACCATCAGAAGCTGTTTGAAAAGTTGCGGGCTTTGCGGCAACGCATAAAAGCGTCCCGGAGAAACGCGCGAAGGAACGATGTAGTCCCGCGCTCCTTCGGGAGTGCTTTTCGTTAAATAGGGCGTTTCAATTTCCAAGAATTTCTTTGCCGACAATCGGTCGCGAATGATCCGACACGCATCATGGCGGATACGTATTATTTTCTGGAGCGGCGCTCGCCTGAGATCGAGATAGCGGTAGCGAAGTCGTAAATCCTCAGCCGCATTGACGTCGTCGGCAATAACGAATGGGGGCACCTCGGCTTCATTGAGAACCTCGACTTCTTCCACGAGAACTTCAACATCGCCGGTCGCCATTTTCTTGTTGCGCATATCCTCGGGTCGCATTCGCACGCGACCGCGGGCCGCCAACACAAATTCGCCGCGCAGTTTCCCTGCCGTTTCCATGGCTTTGGCGCTCGTTTCGGTGGGATCAAAAACGAGCTGAAGCACGCCTTCGCGGTCACGCAGGGTGATGAAAATCAATTGTCCAAGATCACGCCGTCGCGCAACCCATCCGCAAAGCGTCGATTCCATTCCCACGTGATCCGCTCTGAGCATGCCGCACATATGAGTTCTTTTCATGCCGTCATCCGTTTCGTTCTTTGGTTTCTTTAATTTTATTTTGATACGCCGCAATAAACGCGGCGCTCATCCCCTTTGAAGGGTGGGATTATATCGACACCCTACATGCCGTCAAGAAACTCTTTATCGCCGATTGGAAAAAACAGCAGTCGCTACGTCGAAGGAGAAAAGATTCAGGCATATGGCTGCGCTTCATGAACAAGTCATCACAGCGACTTGAATAGATTTGCAAATTGAATAGGACATGATTTCCGGAGTTTTTCAAACGACCCATTGAATTTTGAAAAAAGGGACACAACTACGTGTCGTAGGTAAATTTTTTATTGACACCAAATATTGTATGATCTAAGGTGCCATCCCAGGAAAGACATAGATTCAAAACAAGTGGACGGCCCGATTATCGGTCGGGAAAGTCAATTCGGGAATCACGCTCAGCCTATGAATAAGCCGAAGCAAGCATCACCCACCCGAACAGTTTCAACCCGCATGATTCGGTATTTCTTTTTGCACACCAGTCCAGGTTTTCTATCCGCGCGTCAATGCCAATTTTTTGAGCCGTCATTGATGAGCGCCAGCCGCGCAAACACACTTCAAATACATCCCCGTTTTTTCAAAGCCTTATTGAAACATGACGCGGCCTTTTCGACCCGAAAAGGCAACTTGAAAAATGCTATACGCTCTGTTCATTTGAAGGGAGGCATACGCGAACAGGCTGCTTGATCTTTGACTCGTTGACAGGCGTTGGCGGATAAAGATAAAAGCTTTAATTCGATAGCGCCTGGATGGTGAAACTGGCAGACACGCAGGACTTAAAATCCTGTGACCGAAAGGTCATGCGGGTTCGATTCCCGCTCCAGGCAGTCTGCCGTAATTTTCAAACCCATGATCGAGGAGGATAATTATGGCTACGGCGAAACCCGTAAAGAAAAAAGCTCCGGTTAAGAAAAAGGCCGCACCAAAAAAGGCCGCGCCGAAAAAAGTTGTGAAAAAGGCTGCGCCGAAAAAGGCTGCGCCGAAAAAAGTTGTGAAGAAAAAAGCTCCGGTCAAAAAAGTTGTGAAAAAAGTTGTGAAGAAAAAAGCTCCGGTCAAAAAAGTCGTCAAAAAAGTTGTGAAAAAGGTTGTGAAGAAAAAAGCTCCGGTCAAAAAAGTTGTGAAGAAAGTTGTGAAGAAAAAAGCTCCGGTCAAAAAAGTTGTCAAAAAAGTTGTGAAAAAAGTTGTGAAGAAAAAAGCTCCGGTCAAAAAAGTCGTCAAAAAAGTTGTCACGAAAAAAGCTCCAGCCAAGAAAGTCGTCACGAAAAAAGCTCCAGCTAAAAAGAAAGCGACCAAAAAAGCCGGTTCAACAAAAAAGAAGGAAAAAGCGTCATCATCAGCAGCTAGGACCGGATCGGCGAAGGCTAAAAGTATTTCGCCGATCATAGCGCAGGCCAAGCCGCCGCCCGGCGGGGTGCCATTAACCCCAAAACAGCGCAGGCTTCGTATCCTTGAGCCGCTGGTTGATTCGGTGAGTCAATCGGTTTCGCATTCGGTTACTATCCGTGGAACCTATCCCGATGGCAGGATCTATTCCGGCACGGGATTCATCAGGCTTACGGATGATCAGCACACGCGAAGGGCTCAATATACATTAACCTTCGACACGATCACTTACACAGGAACGGCGCTAGTTCGAGGATGCTTAAAAGACAAGAACCTTGTCCTCATCCTCGATTACCATGAACGGCCCTATCACAAGGGGATGGCCGTTTCAATCCATGAGCAGGACCGAACTACCGGTCAGCTAAAAGGCCGTATCCTGTACTATGGACGCACTGAAATCGGAGAAGAGACCATTACAATCGGAGATTAAAACCGCCGCCTCTTCTCATCCGAGGAGGCGGCGGTTAGCCGCTTAATAAAAGGCGCCGCCAGAAAAAACAGGCGGTGGTTTTATTCGTGTCTCTTTCTTCTTGCAAAAAGAAAACATTCATTTTATCCCTAAAAAAGCACAAAGCCGAAAGGGAGCCGTTTTCTTATGAACGATGAAAAGCGCCGCAATCTTGTAGCCTATCGCCCCGATCATGGCGGCGGGTACGTGGAAAGCTTCTTTTTCAAGATCAACAACCCGAAAAAGGGCTACGGCATATGGATAAAATTTACGATCCTTGCTTTCCCCAAGCCGGATCAACCGGCGATGGCGAGTGTATGGGCGACGTATATCAGTTGCGATGATGATTCCCGTAGCGTGGGTATGAGAAATTCCCTGGAGCTACGCCGCTGCCGCTTTGTTGAGCATGAGGCGGGCATGCACGTTGGACGCTCATCATTCGGCGCCGGATTTACAAAAGGGCATCTGAAGGATTCTTTCGGCAACTCGATCAAGTGGGATATTCAATTCGACGCAAGCGCTCAGCCTTCCTTTCTCTATCCCTATGATTTTATGTACACCTCAAAGCTTCCGCGTTTCAAAATGTCTACGCCCTATAACCAATCTCGGGCGAAAGGTTCTTTCACGGTGAATTCCGAGCGCATGAAGTTCAATAATCTTCCCCTGATGCAGGGACACAACTGGGGACCTTCGCACTCCTCTGATTATATGTGGGCTCACTGCAACGCCTTTGACAGCGCGCCCCAAAGCGTCTTTGAAGGATTCTCAGCGCGCATGGATATTGGCCGTCATCAAACGCCCTATCTTTCCATGGGCATTCTCAAACACGAAGGAATAACCTACCGATTCAACGGGCCAAAAACGATCTTCAGCAAACAGATCGCCACGAACCGAAACAGTTGGTCATTCACTTTTGAAAATAAAACACACCGGCTCAAAGGCATTTTTATCGCGGACCGAAAACATTTCGCCGGACTGATGTATCCCAATCCCGATCTGACGCATAGAGTCTGCGTGAATTGCAATGTCGCTGGCGCCGCGCTGGAACTTTCACGAATCGCCGACGGTGAAATCGAAGCCCGCCTCTTTTCCGTCCGCAGTGCGATGCTGGAACTCATCTCCCCCAAATGCAGACCGGACGTCTGCATCTATGCGCCGTCCTTCAACCCTGATTTTGAAATCGAGGCATAAGGGCCAATAATTATCGCCGCCAGTAACGGGCACGATGCTAAAACCCCTGAATGAGGCCCAAATCCCGGCTGAGAGCCATTTGCAGGTCGCCATCCATAAATTTAAATCCGGCGGCCTGCAATCGCTTTGGCGCCACGCGAACGCCGTCGAGCATGAGCGCCTGGCCCATCTCGCCAAATAACGATTTGACAACGGAAGCCGGCATGGTCATGAGCGTCGGTCGGTTGACCATGCGGCCCAGCGTGCGCGTCAATTCCGCGTTCGTGACAGGATTCGGCGAAACCGCGTTGGCCGGCCCGAATAGTTTTTTGTCCTTGAGCAACAAAAAATAAAACGCGCTGATCAGATCTTCCAACGCAATCCAACTGAGGTACTGCCTTCCGTCGCCCATTTTCCCGCCGACGCCCATTTGAAAAGGCGTAAGCATGCGCCCGAGCACGCCGCCCGCCGCAGTCATCACTGCGCCGAAACGCAAATTGATCGTGCGTATACCGGCTTCGGCGGCGGGCGAAACAGCCGCTTCCCACTGCCTGGCCACTTCAGAAAGAAAGGTATCGCCAGGGCCGGACTCTTCATCGCAAATATCCTCACCGCGATTTCCATAATAACCGGTTGCGGAAGCAGCGATCAGCAAAGACGGCGGGGTTTTGAGCTTCGCCAAGCTGTCGCTCAAAAACCGTGTCCCGTCGACGCGACTGCTTCGTATGCTTTCCTTTTTCGCGGGCGTCCACTTGGCGCTGGCGATGTTGTCGCCGGCGAGATGCAGGACGGCATCCATGCCCTCAAGAGCGCTTAGATCGATTTCCCCTTTTTGAGGATTCCAAAATATTTCGCCCGAATCGGGTTTCGGCGTCCGCCGTACAAGGGGATGCACGATATGCCCGCCGCCGCGCAAAAAGTTCACAAGGTTCGACCCGATCAATCCCGACGCGCCGGTCACGGCGATCCGCTTTTGCCCGTATCGGTGATAGCGGATGTGCCGGAGGATATCGTTTCGCGTCCGGTCGTGGCGAAAGCGAAAAAGGCGCGCCAACGAATTGTCCGCCCAGGAGCCCGCGAAGATATCCCCCGCCTTGCCGCAAGGCAGCTCGTATTCGATATCATCTTCGAGCATGCAGAAATTTTTATCCTCCAAGGTGAAGCGGTGGCCATGGCTCCAGGATTTTAAAGGTCCCTGCTTTTGAATATCCTTAAAAGATTGCCCCAGGGCGAACTCAACGATCTCGGCGATCCACTTCGTTGAGAAAGGCCCCTTTTTAATATCCAGCGTCACTTCCAGGCCCTTAGCGAAATCGCCGGATCTGTGCGCCACGCGCATGCGCTCCCACGGCGGCATAAGCCGCTCCAGCGAGCCGGGCATCGTGTGCCAGGCAAAAACTTCACTAGGATCCGCTTCGATTCCAATTCGCGATGTAAACCGGGACATATGAAAAAAATCTCCGATGGGTAAAGTTAATTCGTATTCCTAACTTCAGCCTTTCGGCGGCTTCCCCTCCGGCGCCATTTTCACGATCCGGGGATGAAACGCAGCCAGGATTTCAACCAGGTCCTGCTGCGCCGCCATGACTTCATTGATATCCTTGTAGGCCATGGGAACCTCGTCAAGCCCCGCGCTCAGAAGTTTGACACCTTTTTTCTTTAATAGCGGCAATGCGTCGCTCCATGTGAACTTTTTCCTGGCTTGCGTGCGGCTCATTAAGCGACCCGCACCGTGCGCCGCGGAGTTCATGGACAGCGGCTCGCCCTTTCCGGCAACCACGTATCCCGGCGTTCCCATCGAACCGGGGATGATGCCCCATGCGCCCTTTTGCGCCGGCGTTGCGCCTTTGCGGTGCACGATCACCGGTCGGCCAAAGTGCTCTTCCTTCCAGGCATAGTTGTGATGATTTTCGATATCCATGAGCACATCCACGCGCAGCGAGCGTGCGATATGTCGATGAATCAACTCATGGTTGGCGGCGGCGTAGCGTCCCATAAGCTGCATCGCAAGCCAATACTCGCGCCCTTCCTGGCTTTTGAGATCAAGCCACGCCAGATGCCGCAACTCCTTCGGCAAATCCGGACGCATCCGCATGGCGAGCTTGCTGTAATGATCGCACACGCGCGCACCGACGCCGCGGCTTCCGCTGTGGCTCAAAAGCGCCAGATAGCTTCCCGGTGCGAGCGTCATGGCATCGCTTTGAATTTTCAGAAGACCGTATTCCACGAAATGATTGCCCGAGCCGCTGGTGCCGAGCTGCGACCATGCCTTGTCTTTGAGATCGCGCGTCACCGATGACGCCGACCAGTCTTCATCCATAACATCGTGCTTTCGCCGGTTTTTGAACACGCAGCCCACGCCGAAGCTCGTTTCCTTTTCCAAGGCGCGTATCAGCGCCTCGCTCCGGTCGTCCAATGCGCTCGGCGGCATATCGAAAACGCTCATTTTCATCCGGCAGGCGATGTCCACGCCCACGGCGTAAGGAATCACCGCATCCTCTACGGCCAGCACACCACCGATGGGAAGGCCGTATCCCATATGCGCGTCGGGCATTAAAGCTCCGGCGACGGCCACGGGAAGCGAGCAAGCCCGTTCCATCTGCCCGATGGAATTGGCATCCAGATTATCGCCCCACCGATGCCAGGTCGCGGCTTCGCCGCGCGGAACATACGGTCTTATCGGCTTTGCCTGCGCGGCCATGTACACGGCCAACGGTCCAAACTCCGGATCGCTCTTGAAGCGGGAAGGATCATCGCGCAATTCACGAAGAGCGTGCCGGATCGCCGATTTCTTAAAACCGGCCCCAGCCGCCGCGACGCACGCCGCCCGCGCCAGGTCCATCGGCCGACCCTTCGAGTACCCAAGTTTTGCCAGTTGCTTTGCGTTCAATGTAATCGCGCCTGTCTTTCATCGATTGCTGATTTAAATTCGCCTCAACAACCAGTCTATGCAAATGCCAAATTTAGCGTCGGCTTTTTCGTTTTCCCAGGTTTTTCTTCACGAGCTCTTCATACTTTTTCGCACAGACCTCATTGCCCTTGAAATGATGAACTATGACGCCGTCGTCGCCAAGTATATTACAGTTTTCCCAGATTCCGTCGCATCCTTTGTCCGTGAATGAATCCGGCTCGTTGGGGTGAGCATCTATCATTGAATCCGGTTCGTCGGGGGAATCACTGGAAAACTTTACCCAACAATATTCCACTGTGCCGTCGCATTCGTCATCCCACTTCTCGCGCTTCATCCCCGCTGCGAGATTGTATTCGAAGTCCCCGCACAACTCCGGTTCCTCACCGCAATTGCCCTCACGTTGCTTTATCATCAGGCCGTCCTCGTCGTAATCAAACGTGGAGCAAAAATGCCATTCGCCTTTTTCCAAGACGCCGTCGCATCCTTTGTCGTAGATGATTTCAATTTCGTGACCATAATTGTTTCGCTTGAAGGTAAGACATTTGTCGATGCTGCCATCGCAATCGGAGTCGAAGTTGTAGGCGGTCACCTCGCCGTATTCATTGTATTCATTCTCATAACAGTTGGTCGGTGCCTCACCGCAATCCTTAAAAGTTTCCGTGCGGACCGGTTCACCATAATCATTCAGTTGCTGAACTCGGCATCGGTCAACAACTCCATCACAATTGTCGTCAAGTTCCTGCCAGAGGATTCCGGTCGTTTCATCAAAGCTCTCTTTTTTCACGCACCTGGAGGAAGATTCCCTCCCCGCAGCATTAGCGCCGCTATCGCTCTTTTCAATCATCTTTTTCGCTTGCTCGGATCGGGGCGTGCTTTTGCGTACAGGGCGCGTCAGCTTCGGTTTGAACGGTTGCTCGGTCACTTGAGCAACTTGCGGCTCAGGGCGATGGTGTGAAAAATAATAAACAATGAGGCAAAGCAGAATAAGGAACAGCGCAGCCAGCGGCAATTTCCATCTTTTCATATCTTGTCGCCCGTGGAGAAAGACCGTTTTTCTTTCAATAATAAATACCAAATGCTCCCAAGATAGGCAATAAAGCGGTCCCCGTTTCGTTTGACCTGCGCGCGGGCATGCACTAGCTTTTGAATCGGTCTGCGAGGGAGGGAGACCGCCGCCGATGGACTTGCTTCTGATTTACGCCCCAAAGAACAACAATTTTTACAATCTTCTGGGTTATTTCACGCTCGGCAATTTGATCCCGATGGGATTGCTCGCTATCGCCGATTACGTCGAGAGTCGGGGCCACGCCGCGCGCGCTTTGCATCTGAGCGCGGAGGAACTCAGCAATTCGTCATTTGATCTTGGCGACTACGTGGCGCACGCCAATCCGCGAATCGCCGCCTTCTCCTTGCACTGGCATTATCAGTCGGCCAGGGTTATCGATGAAGCTCGGAAACTCAAACAGCGTTTTCCCGATTTGCCAATACTTCTCGGCGGCTACACGGCGGGACTCTTCGCTGATGAAATCCTGCGCGGCCACCCTGAGATTGACTATATCATTCGGGGAGAGGGCGAGGTCCCGACCGCAAAGCTGATAGAGACCCTCAAATCAGGTGGAGACTTGTCTGCCGTACCCAATTTGAGCCTGCGCATTGATGACATGGTGCAGCACAATCCCATCGCTTTTGTCGCCGGGCGCCGCTTTCTCAGCGAGCTTCGTTTCGATCGTTACGAACTGCTGGAAAACGCCAACCTATATTTCGAAAACTTCAATCACGTTCTGCACTCCTTGAGCTATCCACAAATCCTGCGCAAAAAGCTTTTACCCTCCGGTCAGATCGGCCACATCGTGTGCGTCGGTCGCGGATGCCCTGTCGAATGTTCGTATTGCGGCGGATCGAAAGGACCTGTCGAGAAGGCGACTGGGCGTTCCCATGTGACCTTTCGCTCCATCGAGTCCATCATCAAAGAGCTGCACTCCGTTTCCCGGCGCGGCATCAGCCGCCTGTACTTCCCGCAGGACCCGTATCCGACATCAAATTTCTATCCACGGCTTTTCGATGCGATTCGCACCGAGGGTCTGCAATTCGGCGCCGCCTTTGAATCTTTCGGCCTGCCGCCTGAGCGACTCATCGACGCCTTTGCGAAGACATTTAACTCCGACGACAAAAGTTTTATCTTCATCAGCGTGGAAACGGGGGACGAAAAGCTACGCAAAAACAATCGCGGATATTTCTTTAGCAATGATGATCTGCTGGAACGCTTGGGCTATATCGAAAAGATCGGCCTTCACTTCAACATCTGCTACACGCTCGGCCTTCCGGGAGAAAGTCGCGAAAGCCTTGAGGCCACGAATAGATTATGGAATACAATTCGGCGGCGCTATCGTTTTCTCACAAGTCAAAGCGCGACGATCATCCGCCTCGATCCCGGCTCCCCGGCGCAATGCGATCCTTCAAAATTCCAAATCCGCGCCGCCGCCGAATCATTTGAAACGCTCCTCGCAACGCATCGGAATACGCATCGGGAGTCGCTTGGCGGGTGGAGCCATTTGCCCATGAATCACGAATGCCCTACGCTGCTTCCGGAAAATAATACGGGGGCTGCGCGGCAAACAGAGCGCATCCTGGCGGTCTACAAGTGCCGTCATTTTTGCCCATTATTTGACAAAGGACCTTTTCCCTATCCCATCAACAAAGTCCTTTGCGCGGTGGTGGGAGCGTTTTTCAGATTCGAAGGCCGCTATATCAGACGAATCGAGTCGCGCATCGCGCCGCATCAAGTCGAGCGCGGTGAAATGATAAGCTCCGCAACCGGGAAACGGGACTTCGGATAATGCGAACACCTGACAAAGAGCACACAAAGCGCGGACCTGAGTTTTTGCACTTGTGCGACTCGGACAAGGTCTTTGCCAGCTCGCCTTATCTGCGCATCTCGACCTTCCCGAATCTCGGCATGCTCTATCTGGCGTCCATGCTTCGCCGGAAAGGTTATGAAACGGCATATCATGACCGTGCCTATGATCGTTTCGACGATAATTTTATCCAAAATCTCGTTTCGCGCACTCCGCTATTCATCGGCATCTACGACAACATCGCCCTCAAGGCCGACGTCATCGACATCACGCAAAGAATCCGACGCCTTTCAAAAGACATTCCCATTGTTCTGGGAGGACCGGGGCACTTTGAGCATGAGGACTATCTGAAAGCCGGCGCAAACGCCGTTGTCGCCGGTGAAGCGGATCACATCATCGTGGAAATTGCGGAGCGTATAAATACCGGGCGAAATTTGGGAGGCATTCCGGGCGTGATTTGCGACGGAACAACAGCCCTCGACGCCGGCCTTGCGCCGCAAGTCGAGGACCTTGACGCCCTACCCCATCCTGCGTGGGACCTTGCGCCGCCCGGACGTTTCCGAAATGATTTGGCATTTATCCAAAAAAATCCGTGGTACGTCATTTGCGCTACGCGCGGATGCCCCCCTACCGATGCGCCTTCTGTTCAGAAGATATAAGTACTTGCGCCGACCGAGACTCTTTTAAAATCAACTCCCGCTGGTACTCCACGATCTTCTCCGCTGTAATGAAAAAATCGCTGAGCTTTATCACGCCGAGTTGCAGCACGAGCATTTCTATAACGCCCCTTTCCCGGATTTGCTATTCCCCGATGACGATCGGCCTCCAACTGTAAACGTTCCCCGCATTGCCGCTTTGCAATTCAATGATGTGAAAGAGCAAAAGGATAGGAGTGTTGAATCGCTGGAGAAGGAAGAAGGGATCGATTCGGTGGAGGAAGGAGGTAAGTCCCCCCTTGGAAAGACCGTGGAGGTCCATTCTCCACAACGCGTTCGATGTCGTGATGAAGGCGTAGTTTGGATCGCTCGTTGTAGTGATTCCCCTTTGCCAGGAAGGCGTCACCAAGCGGTTTAGGAGAGCAAGATCATCGGCTCGGTAAATCTCCATGTATGGACCGAATCCGCCGAGGAACAGCAAGCGCCTTTCCTTATCCAGGTGCAGTGTTCTAACGCCGAAAAAAGTGTGTATAGCGCCCGTTATCCGAAAGCCATCCAGGTCCACGATGCGTACGAGGCTTTCCATGGGAAAGGACACGAAAAGTCGATCCGTAACGGGGTCCAGGGCCAAGCGCTGACCCCATTCCGGCACGATCAAGTAATTCTGGACCTGGAGTGTGTCAGCGTCAAGGGCGACGAGCATTCCGGGCATTTGGAAGCAGACGTAGACGAGCCTCCTTTTCGGGTCCAGGACAGCGAAGGATGTCCATTGCATGGGGTGGTAAACGGTCATCGCCTCCATATCCGCAGAGAAGCGAACGATCCCATCCTCGAAGACCGCCAGGACGATCCCGCGCTCGTCGTCCGTGAGCGTAACAGAACCGCCGACAAAGTCGGGCTCGAAGGGCGGAAAGGAACTCTCCTTTTCGACTTCCAGGGTTTCGGCGTCGATCCTTGAGAGCAAGTAGCCCTCTGCGCCGAAACTTGCGGCTGTCAAGTACTTGCCGTCGGATGAAAGAGCCAGGGCGTTTGTCCCTTGCTTTCGGAAGACGGACTCCCGTTTCGGCAGGCTCTCTTCGCACGTGACGGTGTTGATCCTCGACAGACTGTCGCGCCGGGAGACCCACACAGCCCCGACCCTGTCATCGGCAACCAGGTCGTAGTAGCCGGGGAATTCCGAGATCAGGCGGGTCTCCATCGAGAAGCGCGGCGTGGAACCCATCGGAGGCGGCGACATGAAGACAACGACCGCCAGCGGCAGACAGAGATACATCGCGGGAAGTACGCGCCAGATGGAATACAGTCGGGACCGATCCCAGCGGTGGTTTAGCCAGACGAGAACCGGGACGAGCAAATCGCTAATGATTAGGCCGTAGTTCACCGCCTTCCAAAGGGGGGACTTCTTTGTTTCCTGAACCCCGTTGAAAAAAACGAGCAGGGCAGCGTTCAAACCCATCAAAAAACAAAGGAAAGGAAAGCCGTCGGGTAGAACGTACTCTGGGCGCGCTGCTTTCAGGGCGAGGACCGGCGCCGCCCCCGTAAAACACCCGACCGTAATGGTCGCAACAAGACGCCATCGGCGACCCAAGCTCTTAAGGGCGTCGGCGGGAAGAAACAGGATAATCGCAACGCCCGGGATGAGAGCGTAAAAAAAAGCGTGGTATAGATCCATGGCGGCGATATGCTCGATGGTCTCGTAATCATCCCGCGTTCTGAGCACCTCCAGGTAGGCGCGGAGGCGTTGAAAATAAATCATCAGGATAAAACAGACTACCGGCAGGGTTCTTATGAGGTAGAAGGCCGAGCGGCGCAATGGCAACATGCCTACTCCTTTCCACACGTCGCGAATAATCGAAAGTAAAGCTTACTTTTCAACTTGTATTCCTATTAAACTCTAAATCTGGCTCTCGGTGGCTTTCACCTTCGAAGGACCAGCCTTTGTTTGCCAAATTTCACCAAAACACTCGCATTGGTGGGTTATTTTACTCTCATTGTTCCTTGAAATCAACGATATCCAATCCCGATAATGTCTACACAAAATCCGTGATTGATTCGTTGCAAGGTTCATCGCTACACAGTTTCGCGCATTTTCAAACTCCCATGTCGACAATGTCTGTTTCCGGACGGTGTCTTTCGCTCACCACCCGTTTAAAAGGCAGATTTCCCGGCACGAGGTTGATTCTTTTCACTCCAGCCGCCGCTTTCTCAGCGAGCTTCGTTTCGATCGTCACAAACTGCTGGAAAGCGCAAACCGGTTTTTCGAAAGGCTCAACCTCAGCTACACGCTTAGCTTTCCTGGTAGTATACAAGCACCGTCATTTCTGCCCCGTATTCGACAAAGAACCTTTCCTATACCCTATTAGCAGAATACTATACGGTATTGGGAGCGTTTTTCCGATTCGACGGACGCTATGTCAGGTCGATCAAGTCGCGTATCGCGGCACATCAAGTCGAACGCGGTAATATGATAAGCTATGCAACCGGGAAACGGGACTTCGGATAATGCGAACACCTGACAAAGAGCACACAAAGCGCCGCATTGAGTTTTTGCACTTGTGCGACTCAGACAAGGTCTTTGCCAGCTCGCCTTATCTGCGCATCTCGACCTTCCCGAATCTTGGCATGCTCTATCTGGCGTCCATGCTTCGCCGGAAAGGTTATGAAACGGCATATCATGACCGTGCCTATGATCGCTTCGACGATAATTTTATCCAAAATCTCGTTTCGCGCACTCCGCTATTCATCGGCATCTACGACAACATCGCCCTCAAGGCCGACGTCATCGACATCACGCAAAGAATCCGACGCCTTTCAA
>Ga0307990_1002395_pt1 | contig 15027 bp, 13 predicted proteins | sample EllFjometagen129_FD_203168 | JGI IMG/M metagenome (GOLD analysis project Ga0307990, IMG submission 203168) | Marine microbial communities from Ellis Fjord, Antarctic Ocean - #129 | ecosystem: Environmental > Aquatic > Marine > Unclassified | place: Southern Ocean | collected 2014-10-08
CTCTTGTATCTATTACACCTAATTTTTCACCCGTATCTGTAATTACCATAACTTGTCTAGCACGAATTTCCTCATTAACTAATCCTTCATCTTTTCGTTTCGCAGGCATTTGCTGGCTATATCTGTTTGAAATAATAACACCTCCCATTTTATTTTTTTTTATGGAAAGAAATAAAAAAGTGCGAGTACGTAATGTACCCACACTAAAATTTTTATTTTAGTTGTAGCTTCAACCTATCAATTTATCAATCAGGTGAGAGTGGGTACTCTTCTTTCCACGTGTTTATAACTGCATTAATCATTTTACCACAATATTACACATTGTCAACTATTTAGTATCATCTTTTGGACGAATTAAATTCTTAGCATAATCTGCTTTATTAATTTGTTTATTTCTAGCGATTGCTAGTGCTCCTTCAGGTACATCTTTTGTAACCGTAGAACCAGCTGCGATAAATACTCTATTTCCTATTTCTACAGGAGCAATTAGGTTTGTATTACAGCCAATAAAGACATCATCTCCAATGATAGTTTTATTTTTATTTATACCATCATAGTTTACTGTTATACTTCCACAACCAAAGTTAACTCTTGATCCAGTAACAGTGTCACCAATATATGCTAAGTGAGCAGCTTTTGTTCCATTTCCTGTTTTAGAGTTTTTAACTTCAACAAAGTTTCCAACACGGTTATTTTTACCAATAACCGCTCCATCTCTTAAATGAGCAAATGGTCCTATTGTAGTATTATCAAAAACTTCACTATCATAAACTAGACTATGTTTAACAGAAACATTCTTATGAATTATAGAAGAATGTATTTCAGTATTCGGACCAATTATAGCCCCTTTTTTTATTACGCTGTCACCCGTTATAAATGTATTAGGATTAATGATAACTCCTTCTTCTATAACGACACTGTGACCTATTGTCACAGTCTCTGGATTGATTATACTTACACCATTCAACATATGAGATTTGTTTATATCATTTCTTAAATGTTTTTCAGCATGTGAAATTGTGTAAAGGTCGTTAACTCCCATTACTTTTGGGCTGTCCCACAGTAAAAAAGCATCTACTTTGTAATCTTCTTTTTTCATTATCTCAACGATATCAGTTAGATAATATTCACCTTTTTGTTCGTTAATCTTGATTTTTTCTACCGCTTCAAATAATAAGCTATTATCAACAATGTAAATTCCAGTATTTATTTCTTTAATTGTTTTTTGAGCTTTTGTACAGTCTTTATGTTCGACAATTTTCTCAATACTTCCGTATTCATTTCTAACAATACGTCCATATCCTTTAGGATTTTCAAATTCAGCTGTTACAACAGTTAAATCATTCATCTTATCCGTGTGATATGAAATAACCTTATTAATTACTTTACTATTAATTAAAGGCATATCCCCAAGCAATATTACTGTTGTTCCTTTTTTGTCTTTAAGTAAGTCAGCAGCTTTACCTACTGCATGTCCTGTTCCTAGTTGTTCGTCTTGGAAAGCATATTCAACACGATCTTTAAGTAAATCTTGTAAATACTCTTTCTTATACCCAACAACGCAAATAATTTCATCAACAACACTAGTTTCAATGTTTTCAACAATGTATTCTATCATTGGTTTTTTTAAGATAGGAAAAGCACATTTTGGTAATTCAGTCTTCATTCTAGTTCCCTTACCAGCAGCTAAAACAATAGCATAATTTTTCATCTAAACTTCCTCCTTTACAAGATTAATAACCGAAACAATTTGTTCCATGTATTTATCTAAATCAGTCATTTTTTCACAACTTAGAGTTACTCTTACTACCGGTTCAGTACCACTAGCTCTAACTAACACTTTACCATTTGTATTTAATATTTCTTTTACTTCATTTATTACTTTCACAACTCTTTCATCATTTAATACTTCTTTATTATATGTTCTAATATTGACCATTTTTTGTGGCCACATTGAAATGTCACTTGTTAGCTCTTTTAAGCTCTTTTTAGTCTCAAATAGTATCTTTAATAAGTAAACAGCAACTAGTACTCCATCACCAGTATTAATGAAATCTCTTAAAATAACATGGCCACTATTTTCTCCACCAATAGAGTAATCATTATTATTCAGTTCTTCTAATACATACTTATCTCCAACATCAGTTAAGACTACTTTTATCCCTTGTCTTTCAAATGCTTTAATAATTCCTAAATTACTCATACTTGTAAGAACAACAGTATCTTTATTCAGGATATTATTATTTTTCATATAAACTGCTATAATGTAAATAAGTAAATCACCATCAATAATATTCAGTTCATTATCAACAACAAGTATTCTATCTCCATCTCCATCAAAACTAAAGCCTATATCAAGTTTTTCATCTTTAACCAACTTAATAATACTTTCAAGATGCATACTTCCTACACCTTCGTTGATGTTTTTGCCATTGGGTATGTTACCTATTTGAACATATGACTCACAAAGTTCTCTAAGTACTCCTAAACTAATTAAATAGTTTGCACCATTTGCACTATCAAAGCCAATTTTAAATTCTGTTGTTTCTAAATCCATACTTTCAATTAAATCCGCATATAAATCAATTACGTCTTCACCTGAATATGTTTCACCGATTCTCTCAACTTTGAACTCAACTTTTTCATCAATAAATTTCTCTATCAATATTTCTTCTTGTAGTAATAGCTTGTTTCCTTTATTAAAGACTTTTATTCCATTATCAGTATAAGGGTTATGAGATGCTGTAATCATAACTCCAGTAATATTCTTTTGTTTTGAATAGTGACTAATTAACGGTGTTGAAACAACACCCGCTATCATAACGTCTATTCCTATGCTTTGTGCTCCACTAACTACGCTATACATTAACTCACTACTTGATTCTCTTGTGTCCATTCCTATGACAAGTCTAGTCGTCTTTAATACAGACTTTAAACTCTGTCCCACTTTAAAAGCGATACTATTATTTAATTCAACACCATATCTACCTCTGATGCCATCAGTACCAAAATAATTCGCCATAGTATCTTCCTCCTTTAGTAACATATAATTATATCATAATAATATTTTTCTTAAAAGTTAAAATAAAAAGTTAGGCTATAAACCTAACTTTTAAATTTATTCTACAGTTACACTCTTTGCAAGATTCCTTGGTTTATCAATATCATAGTTACGTTGTAAAGCTGCATAATATGCAATGAATTGAGCAGGAATAATTGTTAGTAAGGGACTAAATAACTCATATACATCATCAACGACTATTTGGTCACCTGCTTCATGAACAGAGTTTGTACTAATTACTAAAGTCTTTGCTCCTCTGCTCTTAACTTCGTTTAAGTTACTTCTTGTATTCTTATTGATAGATCTTTGTGAAATAATTGCTATGACAGGAGTATCTTCTTCTATTAATGCTATGGTTCCATGTTTTAATTCTCCAGCAGCAAATCCTTCAGTTTGAATATAGCTAATTTCTTTTAACTTTAAACTTGATTCTAAACAAGCATAATAATCAATTCCACGCCCAATATAGAAACAATTTCTTTTGGTTAGATATTCTTTTACTAAAGCTTGAATATAGTCTTTTTTATCAATGACATTTTCAATGCTTATTGCAACCTTGCTAAGTTCTTTTCTTAGGTTGATATGCTTATCACTTTGACCATATGCTAAAATTGCTAAAACAACAATTTGAGCTGTGTATGCTTTTGTACTAGCTACTGCAATTTCAGGTCCAGCATGAATTTCAACAAAGTAATCTGCTTCTCTTGCTAAGGTTGAAGTTCTAACATTTGTAATTGTTAAACTTCTATATCCACTCGCCTTAATATTAACAAGTACAGCTCTTAAATCAGCTGTTTCTCCACTTTGTGAAATGAAGATAAATAATGGTTTCTTAGAAAGTAACGGCATGTTATACGCAAACTCACTAGCAATGTGAACCTCAACAGGTATCTTTGCCATCTTTTCAAAAAGCTCTTTACCAATGAACCCTGCATTCAATGAAGTACCTGCTGCAATAATATATAATCGATCACTATTCTTTATTGCATCTGCAACTTCTCCATTTAATGTTACTTCATCACCATCAAAATATTTACTAATAATAGTTCTAATAACACTAGGTTGTTCATTTATTTCTTTTAACATGAAGTGAGAATACTCTCCTTTTTCAATGTTAAAATAGTCAACATCTATTATTTTAACTTCATGTTCTACTTCTTTTCCAATTATATCAAATATTTGATAATCATTTTTGATTATCTCTACAAATGTCTTATCTTTTAAAGGCACATATTTAGCACTATAACCAACGAGAGCCATAATATCACTTGCTATAATAATTCCTTTTTCACTAAGTCCTAGTAATAATGGGCTCTTATTTTTACATGCATACAGTTTATCTTGATTGAAAGTATCAATAATTGCCAAAGCATAAGAACCTTCAAGTAAACTCATGGTTTTTCTAATAGCCTCATTAACACTCATTTCTTCACTGAATTTTTCAATGATATGGGCGATAACTTCAGTATCAGTATCACTTACAAACTTATTTCCATTTAAGATTTCACTCTTTAATTCTTTATAATTATCTATTACTCCATTATGTACAATAAAAAAACGACTTTTTTCTGACTTATGAGGATGAGAATTAATTTGATTAGGCACACCGTGCGTTGCCCATCTTGTATGTCCTATTCCTAAACCAGTCTTATAACTAAAGTCCGTAATTTCTTCAAGGCGAGATACTCTCCCCTTGTCTTTGTATATATGAAAACTTTCATCTTCACTATTGAGTAATGCTATACCTGCAGAATCATATCCTCGGTACTCAAGGCGCTTAAGTCCACCAATAATAATTTCACGTGCATCTTCGCTTCCAATATAACCAACAATACCACACATTTTTAATCACCCCTAGCATATAAAATATACCATATTATCTTTTTTTAAACAATAATTAGTTTGTAATATCACTATTATAATAGATAAGTACTATACAAAAAAATAGTATCATAAAAACTGTAATCCCCACCGTTTTTCCAAACAACAGACCATACCCTTCATTGGTATAATAATTAACATTAACGAAAATTATATTAAAAAATTTTGAAAAAGAAGTGACATTTTCTTTTAATATAAAACTTTCAGTCACAATATCACTAATAAAGTATCCAACAATGACTAATATAAGAGCGTATATTGTCTTATTGGAAACGTAAACAAGGATATATAACATTTGATAAATAGATCCAAATATCATAATGTCTCCAAGTAGGTTTAGATCTAGTTTATTTATATTCATGTAGGGAGTTAGAAACATCCCTGTAACTAAAAATAATAAATACAAAATAATTGAAAATCCATTATTTATAATCAATAAAGATAAGGTTTTACTAACTATAACCTCTTTTTTACTCCTTCTACTGATAAGTAACAAATCATATTTATTTAATATGAATGAATTAATAACTATAAACATATTAAACAAAACGACAATTATTTTAATTAAACTGATACTTTCAAAATAGTATTCATCTAAATAATACTCGCTGCTAAACAATAATAAATCATAATCTAGGTAAAAATTAGAAAAATAAAGAAAACAAATAGTGGCCAACAATAAGATTAGCGATGTAATATAAAAAACTTTCCATGAAAATAAATAATGAAAATGCAGTGAGATTAAACTTCTCATAAATAGATCACTTCATCACTCAAGCCTCTTAATTCATCATCCAAATGTGTGCTAATAACAAAATTATTTTTTGATTTTGTGATGTAATTTTTAAATAATTCTATCCCTTCTTTATCAAGGCCACTAAGTGGTTCATCAAGTAAATATATATCAGTTCCCTCTAGCAAACATTGGATTATATTTACCTTCGCTTTCATTCCCTTTGAAAGACTTTTTAAATCCTCAGCTTGTTTATCTGTTAGATTAAAATAATCTAATAACTGTAATATATATTCCTCTTTTTTAGGGGATACACTTGTACTATTTAATAACTTTAAAAAAGTGAATAATTCTATATCACTTGGAAAACTAAAAAATTCATCCATATAACAAACTCTATGATCACATTCAATATTTCCACTATATTTAATTATTCCCCCTATAGCCTTTAACAAAGTTGATTTACCACTCCCATTTTGTCCTACTATTAAGCTTACTCTTCCATTTATAACAATATCATCGATTTTTACAGTATGATTTTTATATTGTTTTAAAAAGTCTGTTATCTTAATCTTCATATTCATAATAAGCAAATCCTTCTTCTAATTCCTCCTTATAACAACTTGTATTTATAAAGGGGAAATCATCTATTAGAAACACTTTTTCTTCGCCATTAACAATGTATTCAACTTGAATATAAAATCGATGTAAGAAGGAAATACTTCCTATATAACTAAATGGAATATAGAGGTTTATCTCATTGTTTTTTCTTAGAAGTATACTATTTGAATTATAGTCTCCATATACAAAGAAATTATAATCATCCAATTTCAATATATCTTGGGGATAATCTCCAAGACTAATGTCTTCAAATAACTCAGTTAAGTAGAAATTATTAGCTAGAACGTCTTTTGAACCAATGGTAATTTTAGTGATTACTATGTTGTAATCGCTAAGGTTCCCAAGATTTAAAAACAGTCCACTAGCAGTATCTATCCCTTCAATTGTTTTATGTGTTGAGAATAGATTATTCAAACTAAAATCATAATTGATTTCTTCACTAAATAAGTAATTAAACTCGCCAATGTGCAGTTTAATTACTTTTGAATTACTATAGGTTATATTAAGATAAGCTTCTTCTAAACTTATGAGATAATCGTCACTATTAAAGCCAATTGATAGTTTTATAGTGACATAATAGTATTTTTGATTATCAACTTTGTAATACTCAAAAGACTTATCTATTTCAATTATATTCAAGGGAATTATCTCTTCTTTATCCGAGGTTAAAAAAGTGTTTGCTACAAAATCTTTATTGAAGTAATAACTGTCAGTGTCATTTGCTAAAAAAGTAATTCCAAAAGTTTCAGTATCACTGCTTTTTACAATCGAATATATTTTAGGAGATATAATGATTTTCGTAGACGGAGTATCCTCAATAAAAAGCAAGACTGATAAGATGCTTGTTAGAACCACTATGACTATACCAATAATCTTAAGTTTCATCTATTCTAATCTTTTGCAGGCTATAGTACTCTGTTGTAACTACAAAAATTTCCCATCCACCTTTTTTTACATTCTTCCAAAAACGATAGTATTTTGCGACTCCACTACTCACTTTTCCTTCTCCCTGAATTTGTACTATTAGTTTTGTCATAGGATCAACGTATACTTTTATCTCAAATTCTTCTTCAACTGAAGTGGTTTTTGTTGCGGTAATAGAATATTTTAATTCCTCTTCTAGTCCAAGTTTAAAACCATATTCTTTTCCACTTATGTTCATTCCAAGAGATCCTGTTACACTATACTGTTTTTTAACTTGCTCTTTTGTTTTCACGCTAAATGTTTGAGTTATTGCAGTATCTCCCTGATTTTCGATTATATATAGTGTTTCTTTTGTGAATTTAACTTCTTCACCGTTATATGAGACTAAAGTAATCCATCCCCAAAATCTTCTTTTTTTGAGCCTCCCATAATACTTCTCATAGTCGGTACTACTAAAGTCTTCAAGCAATTCTCCACCATCAATTTCAAATACTATTTCTTGATAAGTCAAATAATCATTTGCTTTTATACTTTGATAATAAAAACACGAGATAAATGTTAATAGGGCAATCATAATTATTTTTTTCATAAAAAACACCTCCACTACTATATTAGTAGCTAAGGTGTTATTTTTCTTTATAATCCTAGGTCTTTTAAGTGTTCTTTCATCTTTTCCATAGTATCCTCATAACCTAACTGAAATCTTCTTAGGATATATTTATTATTAAAATCAAGAACTCCTCTTAAACTTTTTCTTGGATGAATTGTAATTATCTTTGTTCCTCTATCTTCTTTTTTTCTTAGGAATTTTACTTTGAACAAATCAATTACAATAATTACATCACAACCAAAATCAATTAAGGGTTGATATGGAGTATTGTCTAATAATCCACCATCATAATATGTATCATTTCCTATTGTAACTGGTTTAAATGCAATAGGAATTGCACATGATGCAAGCATCGTTCTTCTAACATTTTCATCTGATAATTGATTTAAATGGTGATAACTTATTTGTTTATCTGATTTAAAATAGTGTTTGTAGTTAGTTCTTAATAAATCAAAAAATGTTGATTCAGGTCCACCTAAATAAGTAGTTGTTATGAAGATTTCTTTATCTCTGATTTTTCCATAATCAATAGTTTCATCCATCAATTTTTCAAGCAGCTTAGTGTTATAGACTCCACGGTTCAAGAATTTTAATTTTTCCTTGAAAACTCTTCTATATATTTTCTTTTCTACCTGGAATACACTGTTTTTTTCTAAGCCTAGCCAAACATTCTTTGCAAGTTCATAATCTCCCATAGCAAATAATACTGCATTTAGACTGCCTACACTTGCTCCAGAATATGCACTAATCAATTTATCAATTCCTAGTTCTCTAAGTGCTTTCCAAGCACCTATTTGGTAAGCACCCCGTGCTCCACCGCCTGCGAAAGTAAGCCCTATCTTCTTCATAAGTCTCCTCCTTTATAGCACAACTATTTCCTTGATAACATCTCCTTGTTTAATTTCAAAAACATCTTCCATACCACTTACAACTTTTCCAAAAACTGTATGAACTCCATCTAAATGTGGAAGTGCTGCAAAGCAAATAAAGAATTGTGATCCTCCTGTATTCTTTCCTGCATGTGCCATTGATAAACTTCCAACTTCATGTTTATTAGGATTATTGTCTGTTTCACATAAAATCTTATAACCAGGTCCACCTGTACCAGTTCCTTGTGGACAACCTCCTTGAGCTACAAATCCTTGAATCACTCTATGGAAAGTAAGTCCATTATAAAAACCTGTGTTAATTAAAGAAACAAAGTTTTTTACTGTTAATGGTGCATCATGATCAAATAAATCAATAATTACTTCTTTACTATTCTTTTTCAATGTTAATTTTGCTTGCATAATTAATCCTCCTAGTACTTTCTAATTTTTTTATTCTTATATACTTCTTTAATGAATCCTCCACCAAGGCATCTTTCTCCTTGATATATTACTGCAGCTTGACCAGGAGTAACCGCTCTAACATCTTCTAAAAATGTTATTAATAAATTATCTCCAACATGCTTGACTGTTACCTTTGTATCAGGCTGTCTATATCTGAATTTTGCTGTAAAAACAAATTCATTATCAAATACATCATGATTAATTAAATTTACATCTTCAACTAAACATGAATCACTGTATAATGTCGGGTGATGAAACCCTTGACCAATTATCAAATCGTTCTTTGATAGGTCTTTTCCAATCACAAACCAAGGATCTCCAGAATAATCATTACTTCCACCAATTCCAAGTCCTTTTCTTTGTCCTATTGTATAATACATTAATCCATTATGAGTACTAATAACTTTTCCATCTTCAGTTACCATATTGCCTTTTTTACTAGGCAAATAATTACTTAGAAATTTATCAAAATCACGTTCTCCAATAAAACAAATTCCTGTTGAATCTTTTTTATCTTTTGTAGATAAATCATATTTATAAGCCAAATCTCTAACTTCTTTTTTTGTTAAGTGACCAACTGGAAATAAAGTTTTTGAGAGTTGAAATTCACTTAATTGACTTAAAAAATATGTTTGGTCTTTATTATCGTCTATTCCTCTAAAGAGGGTTGGTTTTCCATCAATAATTGATGTTTTAGCATAGTGTCCCATTGCAATATAATCTGCATTAAATTTCTTTGCATATTCTAAGAATGCATCAAATTTTATATATTTATTGCACAAAATATCAGGGTTTGGTGTTCTTCCTTTTTTGTACTCATCAAGAAAATACGTAAAGACATTTTCCCAGTATTCCTCTATAAAGTCAACTCTGTGTAAAGGTATCCCAATCTTGTTTGCAACTTTTTCCGCATCCTGGAAATCAACTTCTTGAGAACACATCTCATCATCAATTTCAGGATTTCCAAGCACATCATTATTAGTGGTGCTATCCCAATTTCTCATGAAAAGACCAATGACATTATATCCTTGTTCTTTAAGCAATACAGCAGCAACGCTACTGTCAACTCCCCCACTGAGTCCTACAACTACTGTCTTTGGCATAAGCACCTCCTATTCTATGTATTTATTGTTATATACATTTAATATCTTATTTTCCAAAATCTATATCACTAGGTAATCTTAAATCGCCTCTTGGTGAAATACTGATATCCAAAATTTTTGGAGAATCAGGTAATGCTTGTCTTTTAAATTGTTGAGAATAAAATCTTCTGAAAAAGTTTTTAGTATATTCAGAACTTTCTGATTCACTAAGATCAAAAACGATTTTTAGAAGCCAGTTTATTCGTTCATTATTATCTCCGAATCTTAGAACACGATGTATTATAAAATCATTGACCATATACTTCCCGATTTTCTCTTCAGTTATTTGATTCGAAGTTAATTCAGGAGTAATTGGAGTATCAATGATACTCATCAAAGTTCCCTCAACACCGTTCCCAAATTTATGTTTAGCATAATTGCTAATCATAAATTTAACTAATGTTTTTGGAATTCCAGCATTGATTCCATACATACTCATTTGGTCACCATTATATGTACACCAACCAAGTGCTAACTCACTTAAATCACCAGTTCCAAGTACAATCCCATTTTCTTTGTTTGCTATATTCATTAAGATTGTAGTTCTAATTCTTGCTTGTGTATTTTCATATGCTATATCTTGAGTAACTCCATCATGTCCAATTAAATCAAAATGATCTTTAACATGTTTATTAATATCAATATCTAAAACTGTAACTCCTAGAGAGTTCATTAACCCAAGTGCGTTTTTCTTTGTTACTTTCGACGTATGAGGTCCAGGCATAGTTACAGCTATGATTTTTTTACGATCAAGATGTAAGTTATCATAACATCTTATAGCTATTAACAAGGCTAAAGTGGAATCGAGTCCACCACTTACTCCAACGATAAGACTATCAGCACGCACATGTTTAATTCTTTTTATTAATGCATTTTCCTGCAAAGCAGCGATTTTTTCAAAATCTTCCAATACATTAACTTTGGGAACAAATGGCGTGCTATCAAACTTTTTTGAGAAATTGTACTCCTTGGTCTCATCTAAGTTTATTTCAACAACCTGGAAATCAAAAGAATATCTATTTAAAGAATCACGATACGATGTATTAGTTCTTCTCTTAAAATCTATTTTATGTAAATCAATATCTCCATACATTACTTCTGACTCTTGATTAAAGTTTTCTGTCTCAATTACTAGGACTCCATTTTGAGCAATTACATTATGTCCACTAAAGACAGTTTCACTAGTTGATTCATTAACTCCAGCACTACTATAAATGTATGCTCCTTCGTTTCTTCTTGAATGCTCAATAATTGTTCTTTTCCTAACGTCTCTCTTTCCAAGAACATCATTTGAAGCACTAAGATTAAGAATCATTTTAGCTCCATTTATTGCGAGGATATTCCCTGGGCTAATTGGAGCCCACATGTCTTCACATATTTCTATTCCAAAGCTAAACTCATCATCTTTATTCTTAAAGATAATGTTACCAAATGGTATAACATTACCTAAATATTCAATTGTGCTTTTTTGTTTAACGATTTCAAATCCACTTTGAAACCATCTTTTTTCATAAAACTCTCCAGTGTTAGGAAGATAAAACTTAGGAATAATACCCAATATTTTATTTTCTTTGATAACAAAGGCAGTATTATATAATACCCCATCAATTTCTAAGGGTGCACCTATTACAACAATACCTTCATATATATTATTAGCTAAAAAGTATTTAATATTTTCTTTTGTATCACTTAATAAACTTTCTTGAAAAAAGAGATCATTACAAGTATAAGCTGTAACACTTAATTCAGGAAAAACTGTGATACTTGAATCAACATTTTTTAATATTTCAAGCATTTCAGAAATATTATAGCTTGGATTTCCAACTTTTAATTTAGGGGTCACACTTGCTACTTTAATAAATCCATTTTTATACATCTTCATCACCTCTATATAGTCCATTTTCAATTATGTACTCATATACTTTTTCATCAACTTGAGTTTTATCAAAAGTGTTTCTAAACTCTGTACTACTTATATCAGCTACAAAATCATTCAAAACAATAAAACTGTTTTTGTGTTTTTTCAATATTTGATTTGAATCTATTGCTGTTTCAATGTCAATTTTATTTCGACCTAAAACTATAATTTTAAATTCGCTTAAAATTCCTTCTATATTTATCCATTTATGCATATTGTACAAATTATCTGCGCCTATTACAAAACTAATTTCACAATCATTATTATCAGATAATCTAATTAGAGATTGATAAGTACCAAGGTAATCAGTATCCTCTATTTCTAATTTACTAACTCTTACTTTTTTAAGCCCATTTATTGCGAGATGCAACATATTGACTCGATGGTAATTACTAGCAAGTTCACTTTTAGTGTACGCATTACTTACAGGTAAAAAGATAAACTCATCGGCATCTACTTTTGTCATAATATATTCACAAACTAAGATGTGTGCGTTTGTAACCGGATTAAATGCTCCACCGAAAACAATTTTCATAATCATCACCTCAAAATTATTATATCATATATTCACTTTATTCGATATATTTGTTATAATATATTGAGGTGATTTTTATGAAGTTAGATAGAGATTATATTTTGACATTAGCAAAGGAAATTTTACTTATTCCTAGCCCCAGTGGATTTACTAAAGAAATATCCAAAAGAATTGCAAAAGAGGCTGATGTTTACAAGCTTCATCATGAAAAAACTAAAAAAGGAAATACGATCATTACTTTCCCAGGGACTACTGATTACACTGTTGGTTTAAGTGTCCACGTTGATACTTTAGGAGCAATGGTAAGAAGCATTAGTGCTACTGGAGAAATTAAATTTACCACTATTGGTGGCCCAATATGGCCTACATTAGATGGGGAGTATTGTTCTATCGTTACAAGAGACAACAAGACATATACTGGAACATTTTTATCAACTAGTCCAGCAATACACGTCTTCAAAGATGCTAAAACAAAAAAAAGAGACCCAGAAAACATGTATGTTAGAATAGATGAAGTAGTTAAAACAAAAAAGGATGTACTTGATTTAGGAATTGAAGTTGGAAACTTCATCATCGTTGATCCTAAAACTGTTATAACTAAAAGTGGTTTTGTAAAATCAAGATTCTTAGATGACAAGATCAATGTTGCTAGTATCTTTGGTTTAATTAAATATCTAATTGAAAACAAGATAACTCCTAAATACACAATTAAATTTATTATTTCTACATATGAAGAAGTAGGACATGGAGCATCTTTCATTCCTGAACTTGATGAAATGATTGCTGTTGATATGGGATGTATTGGTGATGACCTAACTTGTACTGAATTTGATGTTTCAATTTGTCCAAAAGATTCAACTGGTCCTTATGATTATGAACTTACAAATAGATTAGTCAAAATTGCTAAAGACAATAAAATTAGCCACGCTATTGATATCTACCCTTATTATGGTAGTGATGTATCAGCTGCAATTCGCGGTGGAAATGATTTTAAAGGAGCTCTTCTTGGCCCTGGTGTTCACGCTTCTCATGGTATGGAAAGAACACATGTACAAGGAATTGAAAGTACAATAAAACTTTTACTAAAATATATAATCTAACGAGGATTAACATCTTCGTTTTTTTCTATCAAATATAAGTGAAATATGATATAATTTAGTGTTAAAATGGAGGTTAAAACATGAAAATAGTATATCCTAATTACGACGAATCAATAATGAATGTATCTAATTCAATTTTAAAATATTACGGAGTTAAGAATAAATATTCTTCTATTAAGACCTTAGATGACGAACTTAATAAAGGGTTCAATCATGTCATCTATATCCTTCTTGATGGAATGGGAGCAAATCTTGTTAATAATTTGTTAACAAAAAAAGATGCATTAAGTAAATACATGAAAAAAGAGATTACTAGTGTCTTCCCCCCTACCACTGTTGCAGCAACAGATGCAGTTCTTTCAGCAGTACCTCCAATTGTAAACGGACACCTTGGTTGGATTCAATACTTCGAAAAGGAAGATGTTAATTTAGTTGTATTTCAAAATAAAGATTATTACGATCCTAATAGAGTTATCTCAGAAGACTTAAGAAGTAAATACCTATCTTTTGAAAGACTAGGCGATATGATTCATAAAAAAAATCCAGATGTTATCACAACTGAATTTTTCCCTTCATTTGTTAAAAATGGATCAGAAAGCTTTAAAGAGGAAATTGAGAGAGTATTACTAAAAACTCATAATACTGATAAAAGTTTTAATTATTTATATTGGGTAGAACCTGATTTAATAGAACATAAAACTGGAATTTACAGTAAAGAAACAAAAGAAGTTATCAATAATCTTAATACTGATTTTACCGAGCTAATCGAAAACATTACTGATGATACTATTGTAATTTGTATAGCAGATCACGGTCTAACTGATGTTGAAGAAATTAACTTGCTTGAAAATAAAAAACTTTACTCAATGTTAAAAAGATTACCTTCAATTGAACCTAGAGCAATTAATTTTTTCGTTAAAGATGGTTTTCTAGAAACTTTCAAAGATCTATTCAACAAGGATTATAGTAAATATTATAAGCTATATACGAAACAAGAAATCCTCGATTTAAAGTATTTTGGAGATGGTGTCCCCCATAAATTAATTGATTCTTTTTTAGGAGATTATATTTGTTTAGCAATTGATAAATTTATGTTTTCATTGAATTCAGAAAAGGGGTATAAAGCCCATCACGCTGGAATGAGCAGTGATGAAATGATGGTACCATTAAT
>Ga0307990_1002397_pt1 | contig 15022 bp, 13 predicted proteins | sample EllFjometagen129_FD_203168 | JGI IMG/M metagenome (GOLD analysis project Ga0307990, IMG submission 203168) | Marine microbial communities from Ellis Fjord, Antarctic Ocean - #129 | ecosystem: Environmental > Aquatic > Marine > Unclassified | place: Southern Ocean | collected 2014-10-08
GGGTATCAATTGTATCTTTCATCATGTTACGGTTCCATAAGTCCCGATACACCGGGCTTCGCCTGTCGCGACGTGTGATTCGTGGATAAAACAGTTTTTCATTTTTTAGTTTTAGTTCTTAGTGGCTTTGTGGCCCTGTGTGAGATCGTGGTTGTTTTTAGATGTTGTGTAGATGATTGAAACAAGAACACTTTAGTCCTTCTTCATTGAGGACCTCTCGGCATGCCCAGGCGATTAGTGCCGATTAGTTCTTCGTTGCTTTGCGATCTCAAGTGAATCCTGTGAACGGGCGAGGGGTCATCACACAGAAGTCTACTGAGCCGGCGTTTCAATCTGTGCCAGCTTAAAGCTGCCATCCTTCAAAAGTTTCACTCCGGGTGCGTGTACCGTCAGCACTGACCAATCCCAACACCCGCGCCACTGATACGATCTGTGGCTTGCACATGATTGGCTCCTTTGTTATGAGACAATGTCATGACCTGACTGGGTTTTGTGAGTTGACTCCAACGGCTCAACCTGCACTGCGGCCATGATGCGGCTGATGTCAAACAGTCGCTGGCCCATGACCGTGGCATGGAACTGGAGGGCCTGGCCACTCAGGTAGCAGGCCCTTTGATATTGCCCTTGATGCAGGGCTTGACGGGCCTGTCTGCGTAATTCAGTGGCACGAACCACAATCCACATCAAGCGGCTCAGGTCTGCACTGCAACGCGGACACTGGGTTTGTCCGCGAAAACCGGCTTTGCACACAGGGCAGCGCAATGGGATCGATTCGGCCATTATTGTCCCTCAATGAAAAAGAGCAATTCCTTGAGTTGGCCAACCGCTACGGTCAGAGCCTGTGAATCCATTGAGGTCAGAGCCTCTTGCACGGCCTCATGCAAGTCAATAAATTCTTCCTTGTCGTCCTGATGGACCTGGTCCAGCAGGGCACGGGATCGTTCAACCAAGCGTTGGGCCTCATCCCTGGAGATCACCCATTGGGGATCTTCCGACTGAGTGGATTCAGGGTCAGTCACATCCAAGGGTTCACTCGTTTCAAATTCAGCGTCCATGGCACCGTCCAAGCCGGTGTGCCGCTCGGCAAAGAGGGTCTGTAGCCTGGCCTGGGCTGACGCAATTTCCGCATCACTGCGAGTATGTGTGGCATGGCTGATGGTGATGTGCTTGGACAGACCTGTGCGTTTCTCAATGGCCTCAACCCGCAGAATACCATTGAGATCCAGGCTCATACGGCACAGCACCTCATTTTGTTCCGCTACCGGGGTGAGCCCCTCCACCTCAAAATGACCCACCATCAGATTTTTCAGGGCATTCGGGTCGTCGCCTTGAAAGATATCGATCTCCACGGCCTTCTGAAAGGGTATGGCCGTATAATAACGATCCGTACAGGTCACGGGCAAGGGGCTGTTGCGTTTGATGATCGGTCGATAACAATAGGGATACTCTTCGTTGTCCATCATGCCCAGGTGTGAGGGCCCAAAGGAATAGGGTGACACATCCACCAGAACGCGATCCACATCATACCCGGCCAGACGTGAGGCCAGGACCGAGGCGCCGAGGGCCACACAGAGATCCGGGTGCACGTCCTGACGCACAGGCACGCCCAGGCGTTCTTCCAGCATGCGCTGCACCAAGGGCGTGCGTGTGGAGCCCCCGACCAGCAAGACCATGTCCAGGTCTTTGGAATTTTTGCCGGCGTCTTCCAGGGCCTGAAACACACTATCCAGAGTCGTTTCCAGCAATGGACGAATGAGTTCTTCATACGACTCACGCGCCAGTTCTACGTCGAGATGCATAGGCAGGCCTCCGTCCGTAACCAGGGCCTCTTCCATGACACGCACATAGGGCTCGCTGCTGAGTTTTTTCTTGGCTTCCTCAGCAGCCCATCTCAACCGGGAATAGGCAGCCGGGTGACGGTCCTCAAGACGCAGACCGTGCTGTTGTTCAAAGGCCTTGAGCAACCTATCCAACAATAATTGGTCAAAGTCGTCACCGCCCAGTTGGTTGTTGCCGTGACTGGCCAGGACTTCAGTGATCTCACCCTCAATGGCCACAATGGACACATCAAAGGTCCCACCGCCCAGATCATAAACCATGACGGTCTGACGGTGGTCGTGGTCCAGGCCATAGGCCAGACTGGCAGCCGTGGGTTCGTTCAGAATACGCACCACCTCCAGACCGGCCAGTTCACCGGCCTCGTGTGTGGCCTGTCTCTGGGCATCGGAAAAGTAGGCTGGCACTGTAATCACGGCCTTTTTCACCTCCGTGCCCAGGGCTGTCTGGGCCCACTGCACCAATTCCCGCAGGATCAAGGCAGAGACCTCAGAGGGGCTATATAGGCGGGTGCCCAGTTCCAGGCGTTCGTCACTGCCCATCTTGCGTTTGACACTCTTGACCGTACGTTCCGGGAAGACGAGCATCTGGTTGCGTGCGGCCTGACCAATGAGCAACTGTCCATCCGAAGACAGGCCCACGCACGAGGGCAACATTTTGTGCTCTGCAGGGCCCAGGATCATGGGCCGGCCATCCACCAGTGCAGCCACTTCGGAATTCGTGGTCCCCAAATCAATCCCAATGATCACATCCTTTGTATTCATAAAACACTCCTTAAACCTTTGGCTGATTCCTGACCACCTTGACTTCCGCAATGCGATACACCTTCTCGTCCCACCAATAGCCGGTTCGGTAGACCTCCAGTACGGTCCCGTCTTCCACACCTGGGACCTCGGCCAGATCCACAGCCGCCATGGTCTGCGCATCAAAGGGGCTATCCAAACATTCAATCGGGCGAACGCCCCACTGACGCAGGGCCTCATCCAGCCGGGTCAGGGCCAGATCCGTACCCTGAACCAGGGCAGCGGCAGAGTCACGCAATCCGACCCACGGCTTAACGCGCCACGCGGCCCATCCTGCCGCAGGCTGGGGATAATGATCCAGTCCATCCCGGGCACTGTCACGACCCCGCACCAGACGATCACGCACATCCAATAACACATCCAACACCCTGCCCAGGCCTTCTCGACAACTCGCCTCCTGCGACTTCTGACTCTGGCGATCCAGGGTCTGTTCGTAATGCTCCAGGGACTGGGAGACCAATTCAGCCAGTCCCTGCATGGGCTGCATGGATTCGGACAGGGCCTTGAACGAACGACCCTGCAAGCGGGTCTCCTCGGACAGGGCCGTGAATCCTGAAAAGAGGGTGTAGAGGTCCGTTTTCTTTTGAGATTCGGAGGCACCGTCTTGCTCGGCCTGGAGCCGGTCAAGGACCTCTCCGGCCACACCTTCAGGTGGAGACTCCTCGGCCAAAACCTCATCCAGCCAAACCTCAAACCTGCGCAGGATTCGGGCCCGCTTGCGATCCTCTTCTCCAGGGCCTGGACGGTCCTGTGTCATGTCTTCATTCATAGAGTCTTCGTATGCTTCCATAGGGTTCAATCCTCGGACCTCAATTCTCGCAACGCCTCCAGCCAGGGCTTCGGCCCCAGGTGTTTCAAGGACACAGGCCGTTCCAACAAGTCGCACAAAGGCTGCTGGGGATCGACTCCGAGAATAAGATGTTTTGTGCGACGATAGGTATCCTTGAGTTCATCATACGCACGGCGAATCCGTTGAAACTCTTCACCACAGCGATCTGGGGGAAAAGCCTTGACCTGGTTCAGATAGGCCTGGCGCACCTGTTCGTCGTCGGCCCCAGGAGGCACGCCCAGGATCTGCCAGGGATCATTGTCATCAATTCGTGTGGTAGTCACAGCAGCTCCTATTTTCGGCGTTTTGGTTTCTTTCGCCTGCGACCGGGGGAATGGCTCGGAAATCCAACATCAGGCTCACCCTCATAGAGAGCCACCATTTCAAGAGCCTCCTGGATCAAATCCGGACGCTTTTTGAATACACGATCCAGATCCTTATCTCCTTTAAGCGGACGTCCGCCATTGGCCTGTACCAGCTCCAACATCAACTTGGCCACCTCTGTGGGCATGCCCAGTATGTTTGCAGGCAGATTATCAAACGGCAAGGGATCGTCAAGGGGGGTATCAAAAGGGTCGTCATAAAGGTCGTCAAACAACAAAGGTTCCTCAACGCGTGGCCTAGAGACCTTCTTCCTCGGCTTGAGACTTGAGGCAGCCTCCTGTTGACGGCGACAGCGACACTCAGGGCAGTCGCACTCGTCATCCCCCTCGTCCATAAAAACATCATCGAGCGGCGACCGTTTGACCCAGCGCTCCTTGGGATATTTGATCTGCTTTCGTTCCAGGGACAGAATCTCCTGCAAGTCATCTTCCTCCAAAGACAAATCGTCGACCATCACACCTGAACCAAAGGGATTGGAAAACACGCCCTCATCGCGATTCCAGTCCACAATCTCACTGACCAGGTCCATGTCCCGCTGGCGCCGGGCCAGTTCCGAAGCAGCAGACACACAGTCCATACGACGTTCATCCAATGTGTCCGGCAGGCTCTTGGCACGCAGAAACATAAACCTCGCCAGGGACGGATTTCCCGCCCTCAGTCCGTGACCACAGCAGAAATAAGCGGCCTGTTCCCACTCTATCGCTATAGTCACATCGGCCAGGGCCTGCAGTTGATCCGGGCTCAGATCTGTGGTCTTCTTTTTCAACAGTTTTTCCAGGGGGTTCTGCCACAGGATCGGCACATGAAGCGTCAAGGGCAGGTCCTTGATTATCGGCCAGATGCAGGCCATGGCAGGTCCTATCTGCTTGGATGCGATCCTCTTTTCCAGGTTAAGCCGCAATTTTTTCTCGACCGCTTCAGGACAACAGCCAACCCGGACCACACTGATGAGCATCAGGTCAGTAGCCCCAGGGACCTCTATTAGGCCCTTGAGCTGATCCGCGAGGTTCGTACATTGCGAAGCATCCTCAGTCTGCGCAGCCATGGCCCATCTCAGGGTCACAAGTAATATGACATTGTTAGGCTCAGATGCCTGAGGCAAAGCCGCTAGGGTCTCCAGGTCCTTGCCCACCAGGGCCGGTTTGCGTGCCTGGAGATGTGCCAGGGCCTTGTTGACCCACAATCGCCAACGAGCCCGCTTGACCTTGGGATCGGCCGAGCCAAGCGATTCTGCCTGGGTAATGAATCTCAGGGCCTTTGTATAGGCCTGACGCGCCTCAGCCCACTCGGCCAGGGCCAGTAGGGGCCTGGGGTCCTTGGGAAAATGCCTGGCCCAGCGTTCGGCGACTGCTTCACATTGTTTTGAGGACTGCCCGTCCCGTTTGACCCAGTCCGACCAGAGGCGATAGACATCAGCATCCGGACGAAGGACGCAGGATTGCTTGAACAGTTGCCCTGGATCAATGTAATAGAGCTTGTCATGCGAATCTTCATCTTGGTTCAACACGCGCACGGCAGGGGTTAAACCGTCTCGAAACACGTCAAAACACGGAGGATCATATTCAAAATCATCCCGAAGGTCCTCCAGATCGTCTGAGGAATGATGGCTCAGCGATTCTGCCATGTGCAGATAGAGAAAGGCGGCTTCCGGCCCCTTGGCGGAAAACCACCCCTCCTGCACGGCACTGCGAAGAAACTCGTCCCAGATGGCACAAGCCTCACCATGGTTGCCCTTAAACTCCATCGCCCTGGCAAAGAGACGCCAGAACGAGGCATTGGCAGGCATAGGTTTCAGGGCCGAGATCACCGGCTCCGGGTCAAAATGCGCCACACAGGATTTGGCCATAATATGTTGTTTCAAAGGGATTTCCAATTCAGGCTGCACGCGCCGACAGCAGGAAATCACCGGTCTGATCAAAGCCAACGCCTGACGTTGATTCCGGGCATCTAAGGCCTGATCAAGCTGCGCCATGAGTTCATTAAGACGTCCCCGTTCCCCCAGGACTCTCGCAGCCAGTGTCCTGGCAGCAGGTTGCAGGTCTTGCGTGATCCGATCCTCCAAGAGCGACTGGATCACCGGAACCAATCGAGCCGGGGCCGATTCAGGATTCAGCAGCTCCAATATCTGGCGGCAGGCCGCAGGGTCCCCTTGATATAGGGCGTCCAATACACGAATCAACACTTTCCACTGGGCCAAAGGACTGCGTCGTGAAACCTGATGCAGATCCAGGGCCCCGGCATCCAGGGCCGAAGATGTCGTGACCGCAGTAAACGCCTGCCAAAGGGCCTGGGCTGCAACACGCAGGTCATGATCCGGCGACAGACCAGGACACTCAGCCAATCCCTTGAGGTCCGCCAACTCACAGACCAGTAACTGCTCGATGGCGAGACGTTGTTCTATCGGCAGATTCGGATCAGCCAAAGGCGACACCAAAGCAGTCAGATCCCCCTGTTGACAGGCCAGAACTCGCTGGGTCTCCTGGGCATGTGCATCGGCAAAACGCTCCACCACCAGGTCTGCCAGGGCCTTGGCCTCCTGAATCATACCCTTGGCATTCATATCCTGAATCCGGGCGTTGTAGGCCTCCACCAGGACCTGTTCGGACTGTGAGGCATGAACCTCCTTGTGCAGTTGCTTGGCCATCTCCAAGGCCGATTTCGTGCTCTGCCGCTGGATCGCCTCTCGAATGCGATGAATGCGTGCCTCAATCCCTGAGGCGAGATGATCCTGTGAATTCCGAAGGGGCACCACTGCCGAAGTCTTTGCGCGTCGAACGTGACTCGTCCCTCGACTCTTACTGCGTTGTCCCATATCCAGAAACCTCCTCGAATTCCATTGCCAAAGGCCTCTTCCGTTCGACAGCACATCCTTAACATGCATCATCCTGTGACCCAAGTGCTGTATGATATAGGCGAGCAAGAGACCTGTCAAGCGAGAGTCTCACTCCTGAACCGGCAAGTGATGATCCTCTCTCTCAATCTTCCAAAACACAGGCAGGATCTTATTGCTTTTACCGGGATACCCTGTCACAATCCCAATAACCTACAAACTGTAAGGGCTGCTGGATAAAACCCATAGGAATGAACCTTTCAACCACTCAATAAACTCAACCTGCCAAATTTGACAGAAGGCCGTAAATCTTGTACACCTTGGCGGTTTAGATCTGATTCTTGTGAGAGTGTCCGTGAAACATAAGCCAATACTGCTAGAAGCGTTAGCTTACCTGGGTGTCGCCGGGCTGGCATGGCTCTTATTCATCAATGCCATGAATAAAGGGCCTTCTCGCGATGAGCAAATGTATTGCACGGCTGGAGTGCTTTTGACACAGCAGCAAGCCATTTATAAGGATTTCTCCTATGTTTCACAATTGCCCTACCACCCAGCATTACTAAGTGTGATATATCAACTCACGCGAACGACACAGTATCTACTGATGGGCCGGCTTCTCTCATGGGCCTGTGAAATGGTCATCCTTTTCCTCATCATGGCCATTTACCGCCATATTTTTGCTTGCCAGAGAACCCTGGGTACGCTACTGGGCCTGGCAGCAGCGATGCTTTATGCTTTGAATCCTATTGTGTTTTTGGCCAATGGTTACGCCTGGAACCACCCCTTTATTCTTCTGGCCGTGATGCTGTCATTGTGGTTGGTTCTAAAACGAATTCCGAATTACCGGGTCTCGGGCCTGCTGCAGGGCGGAATCCTCACCATTGCCTGCGGTATGAGAATCACCACCGTTTTGATCTGGGGATTATTCTTGCTCCATTCGATCTTGAACCAGACAGACACCAGGCAGCAAAAAAAACAAGGCATTCTCGGCTTTGTGGGTGGCACTGGCTTGCTGGCCATATGGCCAATCTACGCCCTGCTGCAGGACCCCAAAGCAGCCTGGGCGAATCTGCTAGTCATTCCCAAGCTGTATGGCCAATGGCATTTGACCCACGGCACGGCACACAACAAACTGGATTTAACCCTGATGTGTTTGACTGCCATGGGGTATCTTTCACTCTTGATCTGCTGGGGTATCACCACCTGGATGGGTCGGACCTGTGGTCGAGCGGAATCACTCACACCAGACAAAAGGCAACCATTCCTGTTCTGGATAGTGGCCACCTTTGTGGTGATCGCATTTATCCCACCCACCATGTGGCAGCAATACTGGGCCGCACCTGTAGCTTTTATAGTCATGTGCCCAGCCATACCGCTTTACAGGCTCCAGCAACACAAAACGAGTCACCCTAGGCTCTGGCGTACAGCCATAACCACCGTGATTCTCAGCACGGCCCTGACTGCGTGGGCCATGACGGTCACCTTGATCTCTGAACCGTTAAGCCTGTCTCGGTCTTTATGGCCTCCCCTGCAAATGCATGCACTGGCCCAAGACATCGCCAAACACGTCAAAGCCCCGAAAAGGATACTGACTCTGGCCCCTCTACTGGCTCTCGAAGGGTGCGCACAGATTTACCCAGAATTGTCCTGCGGCTCAGTGGTCTACCGTATCGGCGATCAACTGCCCACCCAAGTCCAAGATGCCGCGCATGTAGCAGGCTTCAAATCTCTGAAACCAATACTGTCCACCACGTCAGCTGATGCCATACTGGTTGGCACCGAGTCGGGCCTGCTAAAGGGTTTGGATCAAGACCTAATAAACTACGTACCTGAACACTGGTTACACATTGACTACCCGTCAGGCATCACCCTCTACTATCGCCCCTAAAAACATGCTGCACTGAGACCGTGAACATCTGTGGAGACAAAATCGTGAATACACTCAGTAAAGATCAAGCCAAATTTACCTGGAAGGCCTTGACGCGGCCCTTCTCTGTGTTGGCCCCGATGGAATTTGCCACAGACACAGCCTTTAGGCGCCTGGTGACATTTTGCGGGAAACCGGATGTCATGTTCTCAGAGTTCACTCACATAGACAAATTGTGTGTCGAAGGTAGCGATACAAGAAACCGCATTTTATTCGATCGCACGGAACGCCCCCTCATCGCCCAAATCTGGGGGAACAATCCCGATCATACCTACACGGCCGTTAAAACATTGATTCAACGGGGTTTTGACGGCATCGACCTAAACATGGGCTGCCCGACACCAAGAGCGATTGAAAAAGGTAGCTGCTCGGCCCTTATCAAGAACCCCACTTTGGCTGGCGAATTGTTTGTGGCCGCCAAAGAAGCAGCAGGCAATCATGCCCCAGTAAGTATCAAAACACGCCTCGGCTTTGACCACATTATGACGGAGCGATGGACCGAGTTTTTATTGACGTTTGCACCGGCCGCCCTGACAGTTCATGGTCGTCTGGCAACAGAGTTGTATCAAGGCTCTGCCAACTGGGAAGAAATCAGAAAAGTCGTTGTCCTCCGCGACGCCATGGCCAGTGACACCGTAATCATTGGCAATGGTGATGTCCAATCATCCACAGAGATTTTGAAGAAACACACCTGTTACGGCGTGGAGGGTGTCATGGTGGGACGTGCCGTCCTGAAAAACCCGCTTCTCTTTCGACATGACGAACACTCCATTGAGTCACTCACCTCAACCCAACGCATTCAACTCCTCTGGCATCACGCCACTCTATGTCGTGATAGCCTGGGTGACATCAGAGGGTTCATCGTCATACAAAAGTACTTCAAACTTTACATCACCCAATTCGAAAACGCAGCAATGCTTCGCGCGGATCTTGCCAAGACAAGATCCTTTGAACAACTCTATGACTGTTTAAAGAGTCATATCAAGGAAGATGTGAAAGCGTTTAGTGGGACAGAACAAACAGGCCCATAAAGCTCGAGGCAAAGGGCAATCTTAATGGACTTCCCCTTGACTGTTTATTTTGTGCCTTCCTGAATTATACCCATTCACGTCTGCGAAGAAAACCAGCCACACTTGAACCAATGGCTGCAAGCAACAAAGCACCCGGTGCAGGTACTGTTGGCGTATCGCCACCCGGAAACAGTGCGTTGTCCGTGTCTGTTCTGAATTTTAATGTCCCAGTGAACTCATCGGAAAATTCAATCAACATATAACGATATAAATCACCTTGAAAAACATCGCCTGCGGGACTCACTGGAACACTGTATGTCACATCAATATTTCCCAAATAAGTGCTGGATAACTGCTTTACGGTAAATGGTCTACCTTGCCTGGAAGCCGCAGTATAGGCTGAGCCATTGATAATATCAAACATAGTATCGCCGGCACCTGCATCAACCAAGAGTGTGCTTAATCCCGTACTACTGATCAGAGACCAGTCACTTCGATAGGTGTCATTTTTTTCTGTTAAGCTCCAGCCAGATCCGGCCACACCATAATAACCAGGAGAAAGCTCACCCCAAATTCGTATATCCGTACCATTGGCCGTAATCGTCATACCCTCCATATTGTGACCGGACGTCTGGTATCCGGATATGGATGTGACCTGGTATAGATCTACAGCACTGGTGTGAATCGTAACAGCGGCGTGACTTGTGCCCACACCTATGATCAAAATCATCAGCGTCATCAATTTCTTCATGATCATCCCCCAAGATTTGTTCCCACCCCCAAATACATATCGAACAACCCTTCTGCAGGAACACAGTCTAACCAGGATCTAATGGTAGCAAAATAGCACACATTTCTCAATGTTTGAAGAATCCTATAGGACCTTGACAAAAACTATTTCAAACACCCCATTAGGTAGCTTTTAACCTCCGGTTTTACAGGACCCAGACGTAATTATTCTTCTTGCAAGCAGTTTTTTTTTTTATAGAGAAGGCCGCATGAATCATGCGGCCTTCTCGTAAAGCCTCGAAGCTCCAGCACACGCCTCCTGACTGGCATCAAGAAAACTCCATTCACTAATCATCTACACACCTTGCAGCATGCCGCGTTTTGAGATAATCAGAAAGCCCAATTCGCGATTTAATCCCTTAAACTTTGAAGCACTAATACCACATCGACATCCAAATGCCTGGAGCACAGCATCATACCCATGGCAATCATCGCGAGCCACCGTGACCGAATGAGGTCCTGAACTGCAGATATTGTAAACATCATAAAGCTCACGTTGTTCTTCAATTAGATCATACAGCTTATCGAATGATATGATTTGAATATCCATGATTGCACCTCGTCTGTATATCACTATGCTGATTTCAAAAAGGCATGGTTTTGCTGGAAGGACCGTTGCCCGTGACCCGTGTGTTTTGTGATTTCTTTTTATGTCAATCTTTCTATGAGTACAGTGCCAACCGAGTTCAAAAATATCACGTTTTTCCTGAAAAACTTATAGACTCATCTAATCTACAAAAGCTTCACGCCTGCCTCCAGACACAGGTCAATCATCTCCAGTGGCCACACACTGGTGTGAACCTCACCGATATGAAGCTTACGCAGCATAAACATACATAACCGAGATTGGCCAATACCCCCACCTATACTAAGAGGCAATTCGCCATTCAACAATCGCTGGTGCCACATGTATGCCTTGCGTGCCTGAGCATTAACAAGATCAAGCTGCTTCAACAAAACGTCTGGACTCACCCGAATCCCCATAGAACTCAATTCAAACACCCTGTTCAAGAGCGGATACCATAGGAGGATGTCCCCATTAAGACCCTTGTGGCCCGCAGTCGTGGGCGTGCTCCAGTCATCATAATCAGGCGCACGATCATCATGAATCGTGCCATCAGCCAGCTGGCCCCCAATCCCTATCAAAAACACAGCGCCATACTGCTGAGTAATCTTGTTCTCCCTCTCGCGAGGCGTCAGGTCCGGGTATCTCTCTTGCAGCTCCTCAGCATGCACAAAGGTGATGGCATCTGGTAGTATAGGCTTAATCTCAGAGTGTTGCCAATGCACGGTATGTTCGGTCTGCCTGATTACTTCATAAATGCGTATCACAATAGCTTTGAGAAAATCCAGGTTCCGATCTTCGTCTCGGATCACCCGTTCCCAGTCCCACTGGTCCACATAAACAGAGTGTAAATTATCGAGACACGCCTCGTCAGGTCGAATGGCATTCATGTCCGTATACAGACCTTCGCCGTGCTCGAATCCGTAGTCTGCCAGGACCATGCGCTTCCACTTGGCCAGGGAAAACAAACACTCCGCCTCTCGGTCTTCATCATCCTTCACCCGAAATGTGGCCTTGCGTTCCACCCCGCTGAGATCGTCATTGATCCCAGAGCCCTTTGCCAGAAACAGCGGCGCAGTCACACGCTGCAAATTCAACGCAGCCCCTAAACGGTCTTCAAAGGAATCTTTAATACTCTTGATGGCATACTCTGTTTCACGTACACCCAGTAACGCGTGATAATCAGGATTTTGAATTAAATTGGACATAATTTGGACTCTCTATATGGTGTGGAAAATTAGTGTTGGTTTTAAGGCACCGTCACCTTATTTTATGGAATTCTTTGTACTTGCTGGGAATCATGCCCATGTCAATCCCAGCATTGATACAGATGCCGATAGCTGTCTTGTACTCTGGATGAACCTGGTCAATGGCACGATAATCAGAAATGAGAAAACCTTCGAATCCCAATTCCTCCTTGAGAATCTCTGTGAGCAGCCTTTTGCTGGCAGAACATTTCACGCCATTCCAGCTGCTATACGACGGCATAATGGTGGCCACACCCGCATCCACCGCAGCTTTATAGGGCGGCAGGTGAATGGCCCGTAATGCCTCTTCGCTCAATGCTGCGTTGCCCTGATCAAGTTTCGCACGTAGACCGTCGGTTTCAGCCTTGCCTTCACCTCCAGAATTGTGCGCGACGGCAGTCGTGACAGAGGCAGGCTTACCTGTCATGATGGCGTTGGTCCCCCCGTCAGCAATATAGTGCTTGGCGCAGGCTGCGACCGCCAAAGGATCACGTAAATCATCACCCTGAAGACCACGCACTGACGCCTCACCCAATCGACTTACCCAGACAGGATCTTCACCGAAACCTTCATAGGTGCGACCCCAACGCTCATCGCGGGGGATGGTAACGCAGGGCGCAAAAGCCCATTGTACGCCGGTGGCTCGCATCTCTTTGGCTGTTATCTCCCCAATCTCCTGTATTAACTGAGGATTTCGCGTACAGCCAAGACCTATGTTGTGCGGAAAAATGACCGCGTTAAGCACGTTGCTATGGCCATGCACAGCATCCACCCCATACAGAATTGGAATGCCAAGGCGGGTACTCAGGGCCTGCCTCTGATACGCGTCGACCATATCGGACCAATGCTCCACCGTATTACCGGCCTTGGGATCGGAACTGCCGCCGCTAAGCACTGAACCCAGGTGATATTTTGCCACATCAGCAGGATCTTTTATAAACTCGTTGTCAGGCTGGATCATCTGCCCAACCTTTTCATCCAATGTCATTTGAGCCAACAGAACGGAGACCTCACGATCACGTGCCGTTAAATCGCTCTGCTCGGTTTTCACGTCTTGCACAACACATGAGCTCAAGCTTATACCCAGATATACCAGGATTACGCACAAAAGAATACGACTCACATCACAACGTCTTGTTGTTATCATTTCACTCCTTCTTACCATATTGACAGTCCAGGACTCACTTCTTAAATGGCACACAGCCTGATTTGGAGTATTGTAATCGGAGTCTCCCAAATAATAAAGTGTGGCTCATGAAAAGAATATCACCACACATTTCCACCTTGTATCGATACAGTATTGGACGCGATATTTAACAAAATTAGGTTAATCCTGTGCTTTGCCATGACCGATATGTTGGCTATGCTCATACGCTTGGTAGCGTGCCCCTAAGAGAGCTCGATACATTTTTTTTCAGAGAGAAAAGGTCAATACGTGTCTCCAAAAAGAAAAATACGGCAATACGTCATTTTTATAGTGAGCACGACTCTGCTTGTCACATGTGTGATATTCCGAAAGCAAATCAGGCAGTTCTTGCCTTCTGAAATCTCGAAAAATGTCAGCAAGATCATTGACATGCGAGACAACGGTCGTTAACACACGGCCAATTCAACACTTGCAGATTCAAGACCTTTCGAAGACGCCCTAACATGAACCGCTCCCTGGATACCAGCGTGTGCCCCATGTCTCGGTATCTGCCAAAACAGTCTAGGTATTGGTCTTGCCAAATGTCACAAGATCAGTAGCATCCACACGAAATGGACTGTACCCGTAGTCCCACTGACCTGCCAGTTGCCCATTCACATAGATCTTTGAAAAAGCCATGACACCGGACACATGCCACAGGGTTAACACATTGTTTTATAGATTTGTATTACAAGCGTCTTTTTGGTAGAATAAGAGGCCTTATTTTAGTGGTCGTTATGCGCAAATGATCATCAAAACAAATATGACGCAGCAACTTGGATACGTTCCGATATTTTAGGGTCTCAGGGTACAATTGAGGGTGATTTGCATGCATGATAGGCAGTATGTCGTATTTTGGGGGATGGTTTTATGTTGTCTCGTTTCAGGTTTTTTCCCTGCACAGGCCTCTCTTTCCCAAGAAGAGATGATCAGCGACTCAAAATTAATTTCACCCTTCATTGGCCCAAATCAGGTTGAACCCGTACTTTTTAGCCAGCCAAGGGGGTTTTACGCCCATGCCTTCTATCTGATCCTAACCACCAACACAGATGATGCGACCGTCTATTACACCACAGATGGCAGCATCCCCACACCTGAAACGGCCAGCATCGCCCTGGACCACAACCAGGCCTTTCCTCTGATCATCAGCAAAACCACCTGCGTAAGAGCCGTGGCCGTCAAAGAAAATACCATACCCTCCGAAGTTTGCACACAGACCTATGTCTTTACTCGTGATGCCATTAGCCTTCCCAGTGGAGCTGATCAAGCCCTGGTCGAAGAAGCTCTTCTGGCCCTGCCCTCAGTCGTTCTTGCCACGGACTCTGTCCCCTCAGACTCGAGCGAGAGCAGTTGGGCCTCAGTCGAGTGGTTAATGCCTGACTTGACGGAAGGATTTCAAATCAACGGCAACATAAGCCAAAGATTGGACACAACCGTCAGACAAACCTCTGGCAAAACCTCATTCCATGTTAGTTTTGACCATGCCCTGTTGGACTACCCACTTTTTGATACAGTACAGCAGACATCCCATCAAGGATTCGATCTATACGCCTGCACAGACGACAGTTGGGCAGGCAACGCAGGCTTGTACAGCAGTTTGATTCGTGATGTTTTCT
>Ga0307990_1002398_pt1 | contig 15014 bp, 9 predicted proteins | sample EllFjometagen129_FD_203168 | JGI IMG/M metagenome (GOLD analysis project Ga0307990, IMG submission 203168) | Marine microbial communities from Ellis Fjord, Antarctic Ocean - #129 | ecosystem: Environmental > Aquatic > Marine > Unclassified | place: Southern Ocean | collected 2014-10-08
GTTGCGCCCACCCCCCCCCAACCACCCCCTCCTGACCCAAAACTCACAAAGCCCTTGTCATTCTGAGTCCCGAAATTTCGGGAAAGAATCTAAAATTATTAGTCGGACAGTAGTGATTAAATAGCGTGATGTTATTTCATGATACTCAGGTCTCATCAATTTTTAAACGCATTCTTACATTTATCTATTCTTAATCTTGTCCTGTTAAATTAAAACTACTTTTGCCGCCATTTTGGCTTAGAACCAATTAATATTTTGATTACTAATTACATACAGAAATTTATCATAAAATGACTTTATCAAAACTTAGAAACATAGGTATCGCGGCGCATATCGATGCCGGTAAAACCACCGTAACCGAGCGTATTTTGTTTTATACCGGAACCACCCGAAAAATGGGAGAAGTTCACGATGGTGCTGCAACTATGGACTTTATGAAACAAGAGCAGGAACGTGGAATTACAATTGCTTCTGCTGCAATTTCATGTAAATGGAAAGATTATGATGTGAATATTATCGATACCCCCGGGCATGTTGATTTTACCATCGAGGTGGAAAGATCGTTAAGGGTTATTGATGGCATGATTGCATTGTTTTGCGCTGTTGGTGGTGTGGAGCCTCAAAGCGAAACTGTTTGGAATCAGGCCGATCGTTATCGGGTTCCACGTATTGCGTTCATCAATAAAATGGATCGTACAGGTGCCGATTTCTATGAGGTTGTGAAACAAATGAACGAATATCTTGATGCCAATGCTATACCGTTTCAGTTGCCAATGGGTGCCGAGGAGGATTTTAAAGGTTTGATAGATGTTATTACCCAAAAGGCATACATTTTTGGCGATAACGAAAGAATAGTTATCGATATACCCGAGGAATATAAAAAACAGGCTTTGGAGGCCAGGAATTTATTGATAGAAAAAGTAGCTGATTTAAATGAGGAGGTACTCGAACTTTTCTTCGACGAACAAGATGTTCCTGATGAATTGTTGCAAAAAGCTGCCCGTGAGGCAACCCTCAAGTTGTTGATTACTCCTGTTTTTACAGGAGCAGCTTATAAAAATAAAGGTGTTCAACTGATGTTGGATGCTGTGATTGATTATTTACCCTCACCACTTGATATTGGTGCTGTTGTTGGTACTGACATCGATGATCCGGAAAAAACACACACGCGTATTCCTTCACCTAAAGATCCATTTTCGGCCTTAGCCTTTAAATTGATAAACGATCCTTATGTAGGCCAACAGACCTTTGTGAGGATTTTTTCAGGTAAACTTGAAAATGGAATGCCTATTTTGAATGCTACAAAAGGGAAAACGGAGCGTATTGGCCGCATTATGAAAATTCATGCAAAAGAGCGTGTAGAAGTGGATGGAGCGGGTCCCGGTGATATTGTTGCCCTGGTAGGTATGAAGTTGACTAAAACAGGCGATACCTTATGCGATAAAGATAACCCTATAATGTTGGAATCAATTCACGTTCCTCCATCGGTTATCGAGCTTAAAATTACACCCGAATCCAGGAAAAATCAGGGTAAACTCGGCGGGGCACTTGCAAAACTTTCCAATGAAGATCCTTCGTTCAATGCACGATTTGATGATGAAACCGAAGAAACCATTATTTCGGGAATGGGGGAGTTGCACCTCGAAATTATCGTGGATAGGATTAAAGATGAATTTGGTGTGCCGGTAGTTACCGGTGAACCTTCGGTTGCTTATCGCGAGACTATTACCGCCGAAACCGTGAGCAATTATAAGCACTCGAAACAAACAGGTGGTAAAGGGCAGTTTGCTCACACAGTTATTCGCCTTGAGCCTAATGGCGATAATGGTTACGAATTTGTTAACAATATTAAAGGAGGGGCTATTCCTAACGAATTTATCTCGTCGGTTAATAAAGGTATTACGAAAACCCTCGACAGGGGTGTGTTGGCGGGCTTCCCCATATTGAATGTAAAGGCTGTGCTTATCGATGGTGGTTTCCACGCTGTGGATTCCTCGGATATGGCTTTCCAAACTTGTGCATCTATGGCATTCCGTCAAGGTTTTTTGAAAGCCGATCCGGTATTGCTCGAACCCGTTATGAAGATCGAGATCAACGTTCCTGATGATTACATCGGAAATGTGGTTGGTGATTTAAATAAGCGCCGTGGAAAGATTGAATCCATGCGCCGTCATCGCAAGGGTAGTCAAAAGGTAAATGGTACCGTGCCTTTGATGGAGATGTTTGGATACGCAACTGCACTTAGAAACGTTTCCAGCGGACGGGCAAACTACTCCATGGAATTCTTTAAATATATGCCTGTTGGAAAAGCTTTGCAGGAGGAGATTATTAAAAAGGTTGAAGAGAAAAAGCGAGAAGAGCAAAGAGGATAATAGTTTGAAAGCCCTGCCGAAAAGCGGGGCTTTTGTTTTTTTATTCAATATTAAAATGGGACTACTGCAATTTGTGTGGGATGCCCGCTTCGCGAGGCGAGTCGAGGGAAAAAAAGAAGGGATGTATTTGTCGAGATTTAAAACGAATGGAATTTCGGAGAGCAGGAAGCTTTTGCTTTTAAAATAATTGATGTCAGAACTCAGATGTTTGATGTTTGATATGAGATGTTAGGAAATTCCATCAGGCATCTTACCTGCCTCGCCCTTGTGAGGGCCATCTCAAAAGGCAAGGCGGGCATCTCACATCTGACATCTGACATCCTTCAACGACATAGGACACCTCAGCGTCAATGTTTCCATTTTATATTTCCACAAAACATACCTTTGTATTTTTATGTCAATTAACCTTATTGTATGGCCAAATCAGTATTGAAAATATTAATCATCGAGGATAGCCCCGAGCGTCAGGGGATATTGAAGAACCTGTTCAGGGAACATGCCTGGATTTTAGCCAATACAGCCAAACGGGCTAATACCCTGGTCAGTGTTTATGATTTTGATATTATTTCGCTGGATTATGATTTGGATGGTGAGGAGCGTGGTGATGTAGTTGCGGAATTTATAAAAAGATCAAGAAATGTAAATGCAAAAGTGCTGGTCCATTCAATGAATGTACAAGGGGTTGCGCTCATACAAAAACACCTTCCAAATTCAATTGCCATCCCAATTTCCAAAATCACCAGGGACAATAAAACCTTCAAAAGGTTCCGGGATTCAATAAATAAAGATATTGATATCGACTGGGCCCGGGTATTTAAAAGAAGTGAATAATCTGAAGGAACAACATCTGACATCAACAGTTCTGCCAAATATTACATAGAGCCCAAAAACATTTTTCCAACGCTTGACTACCAAACTGTTTTTCCGTATCTTCGTACGATGATAAAAGCCATTATCATTGATGATGATCCCGGGATCAGGAAGCTGATCTCCAAAACAGTTGAATCCTATTGCCCCAGTGTAACAATTGTGGCCAGGGCTGAAGGTGTTGAATCTGGAGTTTCAGCTATTAATGAACATGAACCTGACCTGGTTTTACTGGACATAAAAATGCAGGATGGCAGCGGCTTCGATTTGATCAGGCATTTCGACAGGCCCGATTTTAAAGTAATTTTCATTTCAGGATACATCGAATATGCCCTCAAAGCTTTTAAGTTTTCTGCCATCGATTATATTCTGAAACCTTTTGATGTGGAGGCACTGGCATCAGCAATCAACAAGGCCGATGATATTATCAGGTATGAGGAAAAATTGCAGTTGAATGTTTTTAAAGAAAACCTCCAGGCCCTCAACAAAACCAATAAAATCATTCTAAAAACCAACGAGTACATTCACCTGGTAAAGCTTGATGATATCATCAGGATTGAGGCTGATGGCAATTATTCCACCTTTTTCATCAAGGATGGAAGAAAGGTTCTTGTTTCCACAGCTATAAAAGATTATGAAGAATCGTTGATCGACAAAGGATTTTATCGCGTACATAAGTCCCACATCGTTAATATTAACAGGCTCAGTTATTTCGACAAAACCGACCGTGGTGATGTGGTGATGTCTGATGGTTCGGTAGTTCCTGTTTCGCACCGCAAACGTGAGGTGCTGCTTCAGTTGTTTGAAGATTTGGCTTAGGGACAGAACTCCAAACGTAAAACGCTGAACCCAAAACGCAGGGACGTTCATCCACCAAAACCCCACGCTTTTACATTTCTCCCCCACGCTTATGTATCCGCTCAAAATTCAGGGCTGTCCGTTATTATCTTTGAAAACGGGACTTTTGTAGTATATTTATCAAATCTTTTTCAAAGCAACATTGCCATGGGAAATCAACTAAAGGTATCCAAAAAAATACAGGCTACCATCCTTTATGCTGACCTTACCGGAATAAACGAGTTATCCGAAAAAATCGAAGTCGGGCAGGTAAGCCATATCTTGAACCAATGCCTGGGATTGATCAGCCAGGTGGTAGATTTGTTTGGCGGCAGTATCAACAAAATGCTGGGTAATATCGTTGTAGCATCCTTTGGCATCAATGGTGCCATCGAAAATACACCCAAAAAAACCGTAATTGCTGCCCTGGAGATTCAATCCAGGATAAGCGAATTTAATGAAGATAATGAATTGCCCCACCCCGTCGGCATTAAGATCGGCATAAAAACCGGGACAGTTATTGCCGGAGAGATTAAAACGAAAGGACAGGTACAGCAAACAGTAATGGGCGAGGCTATTAACCTGGCATCACGCGTATGCGATATTGCCGATCCGGGTCAGGTGATTACTGACATTGAAACTTTTGAAAAAACGAAGGACAGTTTTAACTACTATAAGTTGGAACCCGTACCAATAAAAAGTTTGAAACAAGCCCTGGCAATTTTTGAAGTGAAAGGAAGAAAGTTGATTGCAACTGACCGGGACATGAAATCGAAGCGCATGATCAGTTCAGCGATGGTTGGCCGGGATAAAGAGTTGAGGGTTTTTGAAAAGCAGTTCATGCAATTGATCAATGGCCGGGGTTCTGTTGTGGGTATCGTGGGTAAAGCCGGCATAGGGAAATCACGATTACTGACTGAAATCAGGCAAAATGATATGTTGGAAAGAGTAGCTGTTTTTGAGGGGCGGGCTTTATCAAACGGACAAAATCTCAGTTTCCACCCCATTATTCAAATCATCAAATCATGGGCAGGTATCAAAGAAGAAGACTCACCAGATGTTGAAACAGTAAAGATTCAGAGGGGAATCCGCCGTGTTAATCCCGAAGCTTATGATGAAATATTTCCCTTTATTGCTACGATGATGGGCTATCGCCTTGAAGGAAAACCTAAAGAACGAATTGAAGGGATTGAAGGGGAAGCCCTGGAAAACCTGATCATGAAAAATCTGCGTGATCTACTGTCCAGAGCGGCATCTGTGCGTCCGGTGGTGATTGTAATTGAAGATGCCCACTGGTGTGATATTTCATCCATCATTTTTTTGGAATCACTGTTTAAACTTACTCAAAAACACCGGATATTGTTTGTAAATGTGTTCAGACCAGGGTATAAGGATACCGGCGAACGTATCCAAAAATTCCTGAATGAAAACCTGAAAGACCATCACCAGGAAATCAATATTGAACCCTTAACAAAAGAACAATCTGATGAATTGATCGATAACCTTCTGCAAAAGGTTGAACTCCCGGACGAAATCAATAAACTGATTATTGACAGGGCTTCCGGCAATCCGTTTTTCATAGAGGAGGTGATCCGATCTTTTATTGATGAAGGACTGATTGAAATTAAAGAGAATAGCTTCCTCCTGACTGAAAATATCAGGTATGCAAATATTCCCGAAACCATTGATAATGTGATTCTGTCGAGGATCGACCGCCTGGATGGAAAAACAAAAGAACTGTTGAAAACGGCTTCAGTAATCGGACGGAATTTTTATTTCAAAGTTTTAGAGGAAGCTGCACAAACCATCGAAGAAGTTGATAGCAAATTAGAATATCTGAAAGATATCCAGTTGATCAATGAACGCAAACATAAGGACGAGGTTGAATTCCTGTTTAAACATGCCCTTGCCCAGCAGGCTACTTACGATTCGATCATTGAAAAATCAAGAAAAGACCTTCACCTGAAAATTGCTAAATCCATCGAAAAAGTTTTTGCCGGACGAATCCATGAGTTTTACGGAACGCTGGCACATCACTACAGCAAAGCAGGTCAGCAGGATAAAACTGAGGAATACCTAATCAAAGCCGGAGAGGAATCCATGAAATCAGGTGCATCTTCAGAAGCTGTTAATTTTTTTAATCAGGCTTTGCAACTTTTGTACAATAATAATATATATAACAAACAAAAGATTATTGATCTGGAAGAAAAAATGGTATTGGCTCTCGGAGCAACAGGCCAATATATTGAAACAGTAAAATATTGCGAAAGGTTATTCGCACACTATGATAAACCATTTCCGCAATCTGATTTGCATAGATTGTCTGCGCATATTATTAATATAATAAGAATTTATTGGATTATTTATTTTGTGAAATATAATCCCTCGGCAAGAAGTGATGACATCACTCGTAAGCTAATTAAAATTGGTAGAATCAAAGCGCAGGCTCTAACATTTGTGGATCCAAAAAAAATGTTTTTCGAAGGTGTATATATCGTGAGGTTCCTTAAAAGAAAACATTTCGGGAACTATGAAGCGATGGCGTTATTGATGGGGAGTGCTCTGTTTTTCTATACCGGAATTCATTTTAGTTTAGGAAAGAGCTTGATCAATTGGGGAAAAAACATCAAAGATGAAAAGTTTGTACAGGGATGGTTGTTTTGGAAGTTTTGTGTGCAAATGTATGATTATTATGTGGGCAAAAAACCCGATACTACGGATGAAGAAAAAGTAATAAAATATAGTATTCAAATAGGTGAATATTATTCTCCAACGACCTATTATTTTTTTGCTTGTTTGAATTTGGTAGAAAGGGGTGAAGAGAAGCAGGCTTTGCACTTGCTAAACCGAATATTTCAAATTTCAGAGGCCTTTGATAGCAATGCCTGTCTGGCGCAATACCACAGGGTTAACATCGCCTTCAACCTGAAGTTCAGAAAGCTGGATGAGGTACTTCTAATCACCGATAATATGCTCAGTTTCCTCCGGAGAAATAACCTGAACTATGTGTTAATAGCATTATACTCATTTCGATCTTTAGCATTTACTTTACGGTCGGAATTTTCAGAAGCCCGGACAAACCTTATAGAAGCAGAAAAATATGCTAAAAGCATGAGAATGCTCGCAAGCATGGTTAATCTCTATATTGCAAAAACCTGGTTCGAAATAGAAGAATACAAACAAAAGGGAAAAAATAAAAAGGATGCCAGACAAATATTGAAAACTTCCTGGAAGTTAATCAACCTTGCTCAAAAAGCAAAGAAGAACCTAACGGAAGCCTATCGCTTGAGGGCAAGCATTTTTTGGATGATTAACAAACCGAACAAAACATTACGGAATTTTAGAAGATCGATCGAATCCGGTTTGGGTTATGATTGCAAGCTCGAACTCTCCCGCACTTATTTTGAAGCCGGTAAATTCCTGCGAGATCCGAAAAACAGAAAAGAAAGAATAATTGGCATGAATGGAACCGAATGCCTTTTAAAAGCCAAATCGATGTTTGAAGAAATGAACCTGGAGTGGGATTTGGGCGAGTATGAGAAATATATGGAAGAGGGAATGATTTGAAATTATTGAATTACGAAGATGGAATTTGCGAGCGAAGCGAAGCAATAGCCCCAAAAGCAAAACACTGAAAGTGAAACCCGGTTACGTTAATCCAAAAAACCCATACGTTCCTACATTTCCCACCAACGTTACTGTATCCGCAAAAAATCTGGCCTTCCACCATAGTAATTTTGATTTTGAAGATTTTAATCAAATAATTTTTTAACCAACAAAAAAGGAGTTTATCATGAAAAAATTTACAATTATCACTGTAATTTTAATGACAGCTAATTTGCTGTTTGCGCAGTACAACAAGATCGACACCTCTTTTTACAGCCAGGCGCTTGGCGAAGAAAAAATGGTAGATATTTATTTTCCCCCGGGATATGATGAAAATCCCAATTGGCACTATCCGGTAATTTATTATTTGCATGGTTGGAATGACAACAATATGGGCGTAATGCTATACACTTTGCAAGAATTGATTAATAATGGGACAATTGAACCGGTGATCATGGTAGGTGCTGATAATTATTGTTTACCTTTTGGTGGATCATATTATGTAAATTCTGTGTTATGGGGAGATTATGAGGATTACATGGTCAGTGACCTGATTGATTGGATTGATTCTTCATTTCGAACAATCCCAGGTCGGGATGCAAGGGCTTTACTCGGACACTCTATGGGGGGATACGGCGCCTTCAGGTATGGTATTTTACATAAAGATAAATTTCGGGCATTGTCTTCATTTGCGGGGGCAATCAACAGAAGAGATCCTTATTTTGTTGAACAATTTGGAATAAAAGTTTTTCAAGAAAATCAACCGGGTCCTACTTTTTTTTATGATTTTTATAATACAGGATCTTTTACTATGTCATTGTTTTTGGCGAGTGGAGCTTGGACACCTAACTTAAATTCTCAACAAATTTATATTAACCCTCAAAACGTTGATTTTCCTGCCGATGAGTATGGTGATCCTATTGATACAATAGGAGCAAAAAGCTATCTTCAGGATATCGCATATCTAATTCATCAATTGAGCCCGGTGGACAGTGTTGGAATCTTGTTCGGATGTGGAAGTAATGATCAATGGTTGTTGTACCCCATGAACATTACTTTTAAAGATTCGCTTGATTTGATGGGTCTTCCGTATGAATTTTATGACTGTACCAGCGGCCATGCAATGCCTGCCGGCTTCAAACAGCGTTCTTTTATATTCCTTGATTCATTATTGATGCCACCGGGGATTTATACTGGCACACACCAGACAAATCAAAAAATCATTTTTGGTGTACATAACTATCCAAATCCTTTTGATCAAACAACAAATATCGAATTTTCACTCAAAGAGGAAAGAAAAATTACAGTATCAATTTACAATCAGTTGGGTGAAAAAATAGCAATAATCTTCAATGGAATTAAAGAAAAGGGAATTCATCAGTTAACTTGGGATTCTGAGAATTTACCTTCTGGAATATATTTTATTGAACTGCAAACAGATCAAAGCACCACGGCTCAAAAAATAATAAAGAAATAAGAATTGCCTGCATATAACAAAGGCTCATAAAGCATGGCGGATGGATATTTCAATGCAGGTAAGGGCTTTTTTTTGTTGAATCGCATTGATTGTATTTAATCCTTTTTTCTTATGCCATAGGCTCGCCTCGCGAAGCGGGCATCCCCCATGGGATTGGTTCTGAGTGATCTAAGAGCCTGAGTGGTGAATTTTAGTTGCAAACCACTAAGGCACTGAGGGCACAAAGATTCACTAAGTTATAGAACTGGCGAAATTTATTTTATGGTGGATTAGGATTTTTCAATCCTTATTCTCGCATCCACGGCAGTTACCATTTTTTCGTTCCCGAGCAAAGGGTTCAGGTCGAGCTCTACAATTTCAGGAGCAACGGTAACCAGTGCCGATAAACGAACTATAATTTCCGCGAACCTACGTTCATCAATTCCTTTTTGACCGCGAACTCCCTGGATTATTTTGTAACTCTTCAAGCCCCGTATCATTTCCAGTGCTTCATCCATCGAAAGTGGAGCTAAGTAAGCGCTCACATCTTTTAAAACTTCAATAAAAATTCCACCCATGCCGCAAAGTACCAGGTGGCCGAACTTGGGTTCAAATTTGGCCCCGGCAAAAAGTTCGGTTCCCGAAAGCATCGGCTGTATTAAAATAGCGTTGGTTTCAGGGATTTGAATCATTCTTTCAAATTCGATGCCTACCTGCTTTTCATCTTTCACATTTAAAACTACCCCACCAACATCCGACTTGTGAACAGGTCCCACAACTTTCATTACCACGGGAAAACCAAGATGAGAAGCTTCTTTAACGGCATCTTCAATATTATCCGCCACAGCTTCACCGGCTCTCGAAATTCCGGCAGCATCCAGCAAACCCATCACATTTTGTGGTGAAAGGTAGCCATTGTCACAGCCATCAATAATATTTCTGATTTTAGTTTTATCGATTGCCGGCAATTCGATTTTTTTGGCAACAGGGTGGGGGGTATTATATATTTTGCATAAGGCATTTCCAAGAATGGCCTCATCAGGGAAATTTATCCTACCTTTTTCCAGGAAATCGGCAACCTCATCCTTAGCGGTTAAAATGGATGGTAAAACAGGATAAATGGGCTTTGAGCAGGATTTCATTTTCTCATCCAACACATTGTAGGCATCAAATACCTTAACCAATCCGGGTGTTCCGAAAATCACTACCATGCCATCAATCTCATCAAATTTATTATCCACGTAATCTATGATCGTGCCCAATTGTTCGGCAGTGCCGGTGGCCAAAAAGTCGATGGGATTGGCAACCGATGAGCTGGGGTATAATTTTTCGAGCAATTCGGCGGTATATTTATTTTGGATGTGGGGAACTTTTAAGCCGCCGTTTGAAAGTGCATCGGTGAGCATAACTGCCGGGCCGCCGGCATGGGTGATGATGGCTATATTTTTTCCGTTTAGCGCGGGATGCATAAACACCGAAGCCACAGCAATCAAGTCTTCACGGCCATAACAACGCACAATTCCGGCTTTACGGAACAAGGCATCCACCGCAACATCCGAACTTGCCAAAGCGCCGGTGTGCGACGAGGCTGCACGGCTGCCGGCTTCGGACGAGCCTGCCTTGATAGCGGCAATCCTGCACCCTTTTCTAATTAACGAAGACGCATGTTTAAGCAGCTTTTGGGGTTTGTTAACGGTTTCGATGTACAGCAGTTTTACCCGCGAACTTGTTGCCGGGTCAAAGGTTTCATCAAAATATTGCAAAATTTCTTCAACACCCATTTGGGCGCTGTTACCCACCGAAAAAACACTATTAAAAGTGAGGCCTTTGGGCACAGCCGATTCCATGATAAAAACTGCCGTTGCTCCTGAGCCCGAGATAAAGTCGATCCCTTTCGGATTAAGTTTGGGGATGGGTTCGGTAAAAACACTGGCATGTTTGGGTGTTAGAATACCTACACAATTTGGCCCAATTAGTGAACCGCCCACACGATTTACCGTGGCCACAATTTCTTCTTCGTAAATCCGGCCTTGTTCGCTTTCTTCGCTAAAACCTGCCGATAAGATAATAAAGGCCCGGGTGTGCTTTTCTTCGGCAAGCATCTCAACAATAAAGGGTACAAAGCGTGCTGCAATTGCAATAATGGCCATATCAACCCAGGGAAGTTGCCCCGGATCCTGGTAGCTTTTTATCCCCTGTACCAAAGTTTCTTTTGGATTTGTTACGTACAAATCACCCTGAAACTTATGATCGATGAGGTTCTTTAAGATTTTCCCGCCGGGTTTGGTAATGTCGTTTGAGCCACCAACTACTACAATACTTTTTGGATTGATTAATTCTCTGTTTACCATTATTATTATGCTTACTAATGTTTTGAAACCTATTTTTGCGGCAAAATTACAAAATTTCGTATGCTGTGAATGAATTAACAAAATCAGATATGCCTCACAAAATCCAACCCGACATTGTCGGCCATGCGCTGCTCGACTATTTATCAGGAAATGAAAATGCAAAGATGGATGTATTTTCCGATATTTCCGAACCGGACGAAATTAGTGTAAAACACTTTTTTAGAACCTGGGATGAAATGCCGGGACTTGAGAAAAAAGCACTCGAATTGTGTAAGGGAAAGGTTTTGGATGTTGGCGCAGCTGCCGGGTGTCACAGTTTAGTTTTGCAGGAAAAAGGCTTGCAGGTTAAAGCCCTTGATATTTCGGCAGGAGCTGTGGATGTAATGAAAAAGCGCTCAGTTAAAAATGTGGAGCAACAAGATTTTTTCACCCTTTCCGATGAAAAATTTGATACCCTCCTGATGCTGATGAATGGCATTGGAATTTGTGGGAGATTGGAAAATTTGGATAAGTTTTTTATTCAAATCCGAAAATTACTAAACCCCGGAGGGCAGGTTTTGTTGGATTCTTCTGATATCCTTTTTATGTTTGAAGAGGAGGATGGTTCGGTAATGATCGATCTGAACAGCAATTATTATGGAGAAGTACAATATCAGTTTGGCTACAAAGATCAAAAATCAGAAGCCTTCGACTGGCTTTTTGTAGATTTTGATTTGTTAAATGATTACGCCCAAAAGCATGGCTTTGAATGTGAGTTGGTGATGGAAGGGCCGCATTACGATTATTTGGCCAGGCTAATACCAGTCACACCGTGAATTATTTCCGGGGGTGGAGCAGTTTTTCATAATAGAGCACAACTGCCCTGAGCTATTCACGGTATGACTTTCTTTGTTTTTTTTAATTTACTTTTGAATAATAAATTTTCCCGTGGTAATTTTTCCATTTTGGATAAATGAGTACATGTACACACCCGGACTAACATCGCGGGTATCCCAAACTATTTTTGAACCGGAGTTGTAAATTACAGGGTTGTTGAGTTCGGCTCCCTGGCTGTTGAATATTTTGAGTGTGTTAGCTTTGTATGTATCCTTGCCTGTGTATTCAAAACACACATAATCCTTTGCGGGATTGGGGTAGGCGATTAAAGTTGCATTAGCTGGTACATTTTCATGTACGCTCACCGTGGTATCCTTTACCTCGAATACCCAGAAATCCCTGTCGAACCCATTTCCACCATACGGTGTGCAGGCCACATCAAAGGAAGGGCCATAATCCGTTTGGCCGGCTATTACGAAGTTGTTTTCACCTTTGTAGTGGAAGCCGAAATACAGCTCCTCATTAAGAATGCCTCCAAAACAATGTTGCCATAATAATTCACCATCGCTGTCCAAATTTACAACCCAGATATCTCTGTCATATTCACTAAGTGAATTATTTCCCGTTACATCTCCGTCATGAGACCGGGTTGTGCCTGTAACAATAAAACTATCATCAACATTATATATCCGGGTATATCCTTCTGATCCTGTTCCTCCCAGGCATTTTTGCCATAGGATATTCCCATCAAAGTCAATTTTTACGATCCAATGGTCAGCATCTCCATGGCAACCAGAAACATCACCATTATTTGAGTGAGTATTAGCTCCAATAAGGTATCCATCGTTCAACTCGAGAAGGCCAGTGACAAGGTCATCCATACTTCCGCCATAGCAACGATTCCATTCGATATTTAAGTTTGCATCCAGTTTGACCAGCACGGCTTCAGTATAATCCATATTGTGTGGTGTGCATGTAATATTACCACCCTCAAAAAGGACAGTAGAAATACCCACAAGAAAGCCGCCGTCACTGGTTTGAATAATGGCCTGACCCGCATCCATACCAGGGCTGCCCAAGGTAAAGTCCCACTCCTTTTCGCCATCGCTGTTTACCTTGATCATCCAGGCATCGTAGTAAGCGTAGTAGTTTGAAATATCGCCGTCGCTCGATGCCGTCCATACCAGAGCTACAAGCCCGCCGTCATCTGTTGTAATTCCGGTCCATACCGTTTCGTCACCATTCCCCCCATAAATTTCTTCCCAGATGATATTGCCAACTGAGTCGATTTTGAGTAACCATAAATCCCATGAATCGGGATAAGGATCATCAGAAATATCCCCATCACTTGAATTGGATGCTCCGATAATATAATAGTTACCCTTGCCAGCTTCAAATAACCTGACACTGCCTTCTCCTTGACTACCACCATAAGTCTTTTCCCAAAGTAAATCTCCAGTGTTACTAATTTTGACTAACCATATATCAGATATACCATTGAAATACGATATATCACCATCAGATGATCGTGTGCTGCCAGTTATAAGGTATGCGTTATCAGTCATCAATATATCAAATGGAGATTCCCAATCACTCCCTCCGTAGCAGCCTTGCCATTCAATGTTAAAAGATTGTGCTGTTATAAATAGCGGAAGTGACAATAAAAGAATAATATAACTGAGTTTATTAATCATCTTTTTAAAGTTAATGTAAAAAGCAGGGAAATAAATTTCCCTGCTTTTGTGAATTAATTATTTAGTAATTATAAGTTTGGATGTATTGCCTGTACCGTTCACGATAAAAGTGTAGAAATACACGCCTGGCTTCGCATCACGGGTATCCCATATATACTGACCCTGGGTTCCTGTAACATCCACGGCCTTGACTACCTTGCCTAGTGCGTTGGTGATCCTGATCACACCCTTGCTTTCAGCTTCGGGTAAGGTATAGTCAAAGGCGGCCCATTCCCTGGCTGGATTGGGGTCAACGGTGAGGCTTACGCCATAAGCCTGGTTGAGCAACGCCGGATTGATGGCAGTGCTTTTAAAGCCCTGGTTGTCGGTGATGTTGAGGCAATCGCAAAAATGGTAGCCGTAGCCATGTTCGAGAATGGCTCGCACCTGGGCGCCGGCCGTACCATGGCTGATTTGTGCCAGGCTTTCCAATTGGGCTACTTCATTACCTGTCAGTCCATCGTAGCTCCGACCCTGTTGCAACAAATCAACCCGCATATCCAGTATTTCCATGTAATAGTCATACTCATCCAGGTCGTACCCGCTCAACTGGTAGAGTTCCGGTATCATTTCTGCCAGTGCCATAGCATCATCTACATTGCCTTCGGCCAGGTAAGTATCGATGATCTGCTGGTCTGCTTTTACACCACCGAGGTTGTCTAACCAGTTGCGCAGGGCATCGTAGTCGGATTCTTCCTCGTTCAGGATGCTACGGATCATATCGTTGGCAGCACGGGTCTTCAGGCGGTTGTGTGCGGCCATCTGGTTTTGCAATGCTGTTTTGTAAGTAGTACCGTAAGCTACCTGCCGCAGAATGTCGATCATATACTCAGGCAAGGGGTTTTCTTTGTGTATCCCCTCAAAAAATACAGGTAGAATAAATATTGCCTCTAAGGGCTTGCTCAAAAATAACTTCCGGTTTTTATGAACATCTTTTGCACACATACTTCGTTAAAAATACTAACCGTCCATACGG
>Ga0307990_1002399_pt1 | contig 15009 bp, 9 predicted proteins | sample EllFjometagen129_FD_203168 | JGI IMG/M metagenome (GOLD analysis project Ga0307990, IMG submission 203168) | Marine microbial communities from Ellis Fjord, Antarctic Ocean - #129 | ecosystem: Environmental > Aquatic > Marine > Unclassified | place: Southern Ocean | collected 2014-10-08
GCAGAAACCAAAGACCTTGCTTGAAGCGGTGCGGGCCTCCCTAGCGCACGCCGCGCGGTACAACCCCGGCGACGTAGTTGTGCCGGCGGCGGTGCTGTGGGCCGACGCTGATGGCCAGTGGCAGCCGGTGGTTGAGCAACTGCGCGGGCTGATGCCGGAGCTTCTGACGCTTGGCGAGTACGACACGGAGACGCGGACCGGGCCGGCGATATGGCTGCGGTGCGTTATCGAGCCGGCGGTGCGGGCAGATATGGCAAAAGAGTTCCCCGACCTCGCCTGGCCTACGGATAAGGTGCCGGTGATCTACATGCCGGGCGTGAGCCGGCAGACGCTTCGGGCGGTGGAGGAATGCCCCGCCGCGCTCAAGCCGCTGATCGAGCTCCAGTATCGCGGTTCGGTCTGGACCCAGAAGAACGGCAAGGACTGGACGGTACGCGCATTCCTGGTAAGCGACGAAGGCGGGTTGGGGCTGGATGTGGCCGAGGATCGCCTGACGTTGCAGTCGATGGTCGGCGCGCTGTCGCAACTGGCGGTAACGCCTATCTCGCGCCTGCGTGGCCGGCGGCTGGAGGCCGAGGACTTTGACAAGCTGATGATCGGTGACACACCCCGCGATCTGCTGCTGTGGCTGGGCGACCCGGGAGAGACGCGCGGCGAGTGGGACGACGCGAAGTGGTCGGCGTTCTGCAACCGCTGCCGCGAGGAATACGGCTTCGACCCGGAGGCCGACGGCGAGATCGTCGGCGGGGAGAAGCTCGGGCAACGCAAGGACGCCTGGTATGGCGTCTGGGAGCGGTTCGCTGAGTCACCGGCGCTGTATCCGGGCGTGCCAGACCTGCTGCGCCGGGCGAAACCGAAGGGAGTGTTGACATTCGACAAGGACGCCTGGCCGGACGAAGCGGAGTCGATGGAGAACGCGCTGCGGGCGGCGATGGCCGAGGTCGGCTCGATGAAGCCGGTCGAAGCGCGGCAACGCCTGGAAGAGTTGGAAAACGAGCATGGCGTGCGCCGCGGCTGGGTGTGGGCGAACCTGGGTATGTGTCCGCTGGCCGACGCGATGGCCCACCTGGCGGTGCTGGCCAGACAGACGGTGACGGCGCTGGGTGGCGACTCGGCCGACGCGATGGCCAGGCTCTACGCCGAAGGCGGGTATCTGGCCGACGACGCAGTGCTGCGGGGGCTGGCGTGCGTCAAGACCGCCGAAGACGCCGCGGCCGTCCAGGCGGCGGTGCGGTGCGCCTACCTGCCGTGGCTGGAGGACAGCGCGAGGCACTTCCAGCAGTGCGTGGAAACCAAGGCGCTGCCGGCGGCGACCGCGCAGGAAACCATTGCAGCCGAAGCGGGCGAGTGCATCCTGTTTGCCGACGGGCTGCGGTTCGATATCGGCCAGAGGTTCGCCGCGCTGGCGGCTGAGCGACAGATGGAAGCGTCGGCTTCGTGGCGATGGGCTGCGTTGCCGACTGTGACGGCGACGGCCAAGCCGGCTGCGTCGCCGATCGCGAAGAAGCTGCGCGGCGGACATCTGGGCGCGGACTTCTGCCCGGAGATTGCCGAGACCGGCGAAGGACTGAACACGGACCGCTTTCGCAAGCAGCTTGCAGCGGCGGGATACCAGGTGCTCGACGCATCCGAAACAGGCGAGCCGCAGGCGAAGAACGCCCGCGCGTGGACGGAGTACGGCGAGTTCGACAAGCTCGGCCACAGCGTTCATGTGAAGCTGGCGGCACAAATCGAAAACCAGTTGGAATTGCTTCTGGAGCGGGTGCAAGGGCTGCTCGAAGCTGGCTGGAAGCGGGTCCGCGTGGTGACCGACCACGGTTGGCTGCTGGTGCCTGGCGGGCTGCCGAAAGTGCAACTGCCGAAGTACCTGGCCGAGAGCCGCTGGTCGCGGTGTGCGTCCATCAAGGACGGTTCGCACGTGGCCGTGCCCGTCGCCGGCTGGTCGTGGAATACGCAGGAGCGGTTCGCCTACGCGCCGGGGGTTCATTGCTTCGTGGCGGGCCGCGAGTATGCCCACGGCGGCGCGAGCTTGCAGGAGTGCATGACGCCGGTGCTGACATTCGCTTCGACGGGCGCGCAGGCCGGCGTGGTTGTCGCTGTGAGCAAAGTCCAATGGATTGGCCTGCGGTGCCGTGTGACGGTGGAGCCGGTGGCAGAGGGTTTACAGGCAGACCTGCGGATCAAGCCCAACGTTCCCAGTTCAAGTATTACGGGTTCCAAGCCCGTGGGCGGAGACGGCAAGGCCGCCCTGTTAGTCGCAGACGAGACCAACGAAGGAAAGATGGCCTGCCTGGTCATCGTCGATGCGGCCGGCCGCGTGATAGCCAAAGAAGCCACCATCATTGGAGGTGACGAATAACATGGAACTCGACCACCTGGACCAACTCGCGGCGTCGGCTTTCGACGGCTACCTCGTCCGCAAAGACCTGGTGCGAAAGTACAGCCGGCAGTACCCGGTTCCAACGTACGTCGTGGAGTTTCTGCTCGGGCGGTACTGCGCGACGGTGGATGAACAGGAAATCGAAGAGGGCTTGCAGATCGTCGAGCGGCAGTTGCAGGACCGCACAGTTCGCACCAGTGACCAGGAGCTTTTCAAGGCCAACGCGCGGAAGAAGGGCGCGGTCAAGCTCATCGACATTGTGAAGGCCCGGCTCGACTCGAAGACCGACTCCTTCCTGGTCGAACTGCCGAGTTTGGGGATCAAGGACGTGCGGATCGCCGACACTCTCGCGCACGAGCACGAGCGGATGCTCACGGACGGCTTTTATGCCGAGGTCACACTGGGCTACGACGCGGCCATCGCGGAGGAAGAGCACGGCCGACCGTTCGCCATTGAGAGCTTGCGGGCTATCCAGCTTTCCAAGTCGGATGTGCTGGGCACGCTGAGAAAGGGACGCAGTCAGTTCACAACGGCTGAGTGGAAGGACTTCCTGCTGCGTTCGGTGGGCTTCGAGCCAGCGGCGATGTCGGATCGCGCGAAGATAGTTACGTTGCTGCGAATGGTCCCGTTCGTCGAGCGGAACTACAACCTGGTCGAACTCGGCCCGCGCGGTACGGGCAAGAGTCACCTGTACCAGCAGATTTCGCCGTATTCGCACCTTATATCCGGGGGCAAGGCGACGGTTGCGAAGATGTTCGTGAACATGTCCAGCGGACAGCGCGGCCTGGTCTGCCTGTACGATGTGGTGTGCTTCGATGAGGTCGCGGGGATTTCGTTCGACCAGAAGGACGGCGTGAACATCCTGAAAGGCTACATGGCCGCCGGCGAGTTCTCGCGTGGCAAGGATAGCATTCGCGCGTCAGGCGGCATCGTGATGGTGGGCAACTTCGACGTGGACGTGGAGCAGCAGCAGCGGATCGGCCACCTGCTTAGCCCGCTGCCGCCGGAAATGCGGAACGACACGGCCTTCATGGACCGCATCCACGCCTACGCGCCGGGCTGGGACTTCCCCAAGCTCAAGGCGAGCGACCACCTGACAGACCACTTCGGCCTTGTGACGGACTTCCTGTCCGAGTGCTGGACAAAGCTGCGCGAGGGCACGCGGATATCGGCGCTCCAAGGCCGAGCGCACTGGGGCGGGGCGCTCAGCGGCCGAGATATCGAAGCGGTGAGCAAAACCGTCAGCGGCCTGCTCAAACTGCTGTTCCCCGACCCGGAAATGCCGATCCCAGACGAGGAACTGGAGGCGGTCGTGCGTATTGCCCTCGAATCGCGCCGGCGCGTGAAGGAGCAGCAGAAGCGGTGCCTGCGGACGGAGTTCCGCAACACACACTTCAGCTATTTTATCGGTGTGGACGGCGTGGAGCAGTTTGTCTCAACACCGGAGTTACACAGTGATGATGCAATTGAAGCTGATCCGCTGCCGCCCGGACAAGTGTGGGCGATTAGCCCCGGCGGGCCGGAGGCCGACCCGTCGCTGTACCGCATCGAAGCAACATGCGGACCGGGCAACAGTGTGAAGATCCTCAATGCGCCGGTGCCGCCGGCGTTCCGAGAGAGTGTGCGCTACGGCGAGCAGAATCTCTATTCGCAGGCGAGGGGACTGGTGGGCGACCGCGACCCGCGCAGCCACGAGTTCTCCGTTCAGTTGCGGGCTATGGATACGAACCGGTCCGGCCACGGCCTGGGCCTGCCCGTGCTGCTCGCCCTGTGCGGGTCGTTGATGGAGAGAAGCACGAAGGGCGGCTTGATCGTCGTCGGCTCGCTCAACCTGGGCGGCTCGGTGGAAATGATTCCCAACCCCGTGGCCGTTGCCGAGTTGGCCGTGGAGAAGGGAGCGGCCCAAATTCTCATGCCGATTTCGGCGCGCAGGCTGCTATTGGACCTGCCGGATGAGATGGCGACGAAGGTGAACATCGTGTTTTACTCCGATCCGGCAGACGCTTTCGTCAAAGCAATCCTGGAGTAAAGGCCGGCGTGTGGCGGCTGTAGGATGTGTTGGTCATGGATGATAGATCGGCAACAGATCGAGAGCGAGGCAAGGCGGTGCTTGAAGCCACAAAGGAAGCCTACGCCGCCGGGTGCGTCTTGATCGTTCACTACGAGTGCGGAATGATCGGAGAGGGCGAGGTAGTCCCGGTACATGCAATCGCGGTGAAAGACCCAGTGGCGAACAGGACAGAGACATTCCTTGCCCGCAGTGATGAGGCCGAAGCGTTGGCCAGTTTCGCCATGTTCGCCAAATCGCATGAGGACTGGTGCTGGCTGCACTGGAACATGCGGAATGCCGCCTACGGCTTCGAGCATATCCAAAAACGTCTTAGCCGGGTTTGCGAAGGCGAAAGCTTCATCATTCCCGAGAACCGGTCCGACCTTGGGTTTGTCTATTGGCAGGTCTATGGCGACATGCCGCACGGCGAGAGGGGCAAGCTGCACGGCCTGTGTGATGCGAACGCTGTCACAACCGCCAACGCTCTGGCGGGGATCGATATTCAGTGCAAGGTGAAGGCTGGCCACTGGGCGGCCGTGGAAGCCTCAGCGGTTCGGAAGGTGGATATGATACAGGCAACCTGGAGCCGGATGCTCGACGGGTCTCTCCGCCCCGTGGAAAGCGAATCAGGGCCGCCCTCAACTGATGAAGTGCGTTGCGACCCCATGTCGAAGACGAAGATTGCTCGTAGACTTCTGAACAACCCCGTAGCCAGACTGCGCGAAGCTGAGGGGGTTATGGCTCGGTACGGCCTGCGCTGCGAAGGGGGCGGAAAGTGGACCATCGTCGTCTCGGGGAGGATGGATGCGCGAACCCGCAAGCGGGTGCTCGCGCCGCTGAAGTAGTAGCTCGGACAGAGAAGGTAGCAAAAATCTCCCTCTGTTTGCTGACCATATCGAACCATTTTCGACCATAGTGAACCAGACCCGCCACCGCCCTCTTGAGACGGTAGTTGTCACTCCTTGTAATGCCCAGCAGGCCCGGCCGCACGGACGCGGTTATTACCGGGCGAGATGATTTCTGAATGCGGCTATGCCGCGAAGGAGTTGACTATGGGTGTCAATAAATTGGCAGAGAAAACCGTTTTTGATGAAGGGGTGAGTGCAGGAAGAGAGCCGGCCCTCCTGGTCGGGCCGGAGGCGGCAGGACAAATGCTGGGGTGTTCACCGCGGCACATCCGCAGAATTTGCGACGCTGGCCAGATGCCACCGCCTGTCAAGCTGGGCAGCAAGTTGATCCGCTGGTCTCGGGCCGAGATCGAAAACTGGATTGCCGACGGATGCAGGCCAGTACGATGAAGAAAGGAGCTGCAAAATGGTTACCACAATAGAACGACCAGTCCCAGCGGGTGCAACCGCTGGGAGCACTGGCCAAAACGCAATCGCCTCTGATGGAGCTTCCGAGAACATATTCCGACGCTTCGGTATTCGTCAAGTAGAAAATGCTGGCGGCGGCGAATTGCCCGCATCCACCGCGCCACCTGAACCACCGGCCCCGTCGGATGACGATGGCCGGCCAGTGGTGGAAATCCCGCCTGAGCTGGGCGAAGGTATGCTGTTGTACGACCTCGCCACGGCGTTCTGTCGTCGGGTCATTGTCCGCTACGACCAACTGCAATCCGTTGTTGAGCAGATCGAGGCATGCTATCAGCATTCAACAAAGGGCGCCTTTTGGTTTCCGCCTATGATTTTCAGGAGTAAGGACGATCTTGGCGTGGAGGTCCTGCCCCAGACTTCACCTGAGCCCTACGGTCCGTTTCGGACGTGCAGGGGCTACAGCTTCTCCACGTTGGACGCCGTACGTCGCTGGCCCGAGTATCTACAGTGGCTCAAGCAAGCGGGGATTAAGACTTTGCCTGACGTTCTGCCCGAACCCTTTCGCCAGTTTCAAGCAACCACGACGCTCGTTTATAACGGCATTCTACGGTTTCCTAGCCCGGCAGAGGCCGATTACGTTCGGGAGCGATACGTCCAGACCGCCAAGGACGTGCTGGCCATGTTCAGCCCGGAGGTCTTGGCCTTTTGGACCACCGGCCACAGCCTCAACGACGACCGGAACCTGTGCAATCGCCTAGCTGATCCCCGCAGCTTGGTGGCGGAGGCCAAAACGCGGGCCGAATTGCAGGAGGCCATTCGCCGGCATTTGGAAATCTTCCGCGAAGCCCACAGCCAGCGGGGCGACCCGAAAACTCTGGTCTGGTTTGGCGATGGGAGTCTCGATAATTCTGACTCCGCGTACGCTCGCGACTGGAGCCGTCGCGAAGACGAGGCGGAAGCCCTCTGGGCGCAGCACGTCGAACGGATTCGTGAACTGGACGCCGCAGAGGAAAATGCTATGCGAGAAAGCATCGACGAGATGAAGGCAGAACGGCATCAGGAAAAAGACGAGCAGGCGGAGCCGCGGGAAGCTGGCCAGCCGGACGATCCGGCAGCGGACTCTGTTCGCGAGGTAGGCGAGCAGATACAGAAGGCCGTCGAACCGATTTTAGCCGGAGTTGATGGTGCCGAACGGCTCGATGCAGTCCGCACACTGGCCAACTGCTTGCGAAATGCCGTTGACGGCGAACGGGCAAGTCTTCGCCAGTGGCAGCCATTCCCGCTTGATGCCCTGCCCCGGCGTGTGGCGGATTTCATCCGATTGGCGGCCGAGTCACACAGCGTGGATGTTTCGTTCGTCGCCCTGCCTGTTCTGGCTGTCGCGGGCGCGGCGTTGGGCAACGCCTTCCGACTGAAGCTCAAAGACGATTTTGAGGTGCCGCCGGTGGTTTGGTGCATCCTGGTCGCGCTGACGGGTTCCAATAAGTCCGGTCCGCTTGCACTGGCGACTGGGCCGATGTGGCAGGCCCCGCCGATGCCGGCCGCGGCCGACTCGCTCTTGGCCGGCTCGCAGGAGCAGTTCGTCATCGACGACGCAACGAGTGAAGCGGTTATTTCCAGGCTGGGTGAGTGCCATCGCGGGCTGCTGCTGGCCGCCGATGAGCTCGCAGGCTGGCTCAAGAGTTTCGATGCCTACCGAAAAGGCTCGGGGGGGGATGAGCAGAAATGGATTCGCTTCTGGAACGCGAAGCGCTACCGCGTTGATCGTAAGACGGCGGGTGAGCGGACGATGGTTCAGGCGGCGGCCGTGAGTATCGCCGGGGCGATTCAGCCCGAACTTCTCGGCAAGGCGGTGGATCCCGAAAAGCTGGCCAGCGGGTTCTTCGCACGGGCGTTGGTCGCCAAGCCTCCTGAACGGAAACGACGGTGGTCACGGGTTGGGGTCGGCCAAGAGCATGTCGCATTCTGGCAAGGGCTGGTGGACCGCCTGCGAACGATGCCCTTTGCCGCCATCGACCCCAACACGGGCCAGTATTGTCCGAACATCGTAAAGCTGTCGCCTGAGGCCATGGTGACCTGGGAACGCTGGTATGGTGAAGTCGCCGACCGCCAGTTCGGCTCGGCCGGGGCGGAGCGGGCAATCACGGCCAAGGCCGACATGCAGGCTGCACGGCTCGCCCTTATCCTCTTCGGCATCGCATGTGCCTCGGGCGAATGCGACTGGCGGTCGCCCATGCCAGAGTCCATTATGGCTGCGGGTGTCCGCCTTGCGGCGTGGTTTCTCGATGAGACGATCCGCGTCTTCGAGGCGACGTGTGGTAGCGCTCAGGATAAACGACGAACATCGCTCCTGGACCACGTCGCCCGACTTGGGGACAAGGTGTCTGCCCGCGATCTCCAACGCAGCAACTCCAGAGCCTACCCGACCGCCGAAGCCGCCAGAGATGCCTTGCAGGACCTTGCCAACGCCGGCCATGGTGTCTTTGACGATAAGGTGTTCGTGGCCAGGCGACACGGCAAATCTCCACCGTGATGGTGTCGGACTGTCGGGCATGTCGGGCTGTCGGGCGCGTCATGCACCCTTACGAGAGCAGGGAAGTGCATGACAGGTGCATGACAACCACCCTATGGGGTGTAGAAGTGCATGACAAGTGCATGACATATTTGCTTTCTATGTCGTGCATGACAGCCCGACAGCCCGACAAATTGCGCCTTCGAGGCCGGGGGGTACTCTCCCCCCTCTGGCCGGCCTACGCGCGTGCGATGCAGAAAAGAAAATCGCTTACTTGACAACATATCACTTGACACAGTATCATCTATTGCATAAGATGCTTCATATGGACGATTCAAAGCCAACATTGAGCGACGATCTGCGGCGGGCGATTGAACAGTCTTCCCTGTCGCGATACCGCATCTCCAAAGAAACGGGGATTGACCAAGCGTGTTTGAGTCGTTTCAAGGCCGGGAAGGTTGGCCTTACGACCAAGAACTGGGACGCCATCGGTCGGCTGCTTGGTTTGAGAATCGTCCGCGACGAAGAGACGGATAAGGAGTCATAACGTGGCCAGTATTTATCGACGAACAACCAAGCGCCTGCTGCCGGAGAAGGCCGAGATTATCACGAGGCGACGGCGACGGCGAGGGCGACCTGCTGACGGCAAAGCCGCGACCAAGACGTTGAAGGTCGCACAGTGGACTGACGGCCGAGGGCGGAAGCACGAAGCCGAACTCGCCCCCGATGGCCGGCATGTCCTGATCGAAGTGCCCACGTGGTACGCTCGCTACCGCGACGCCGACGGCGTGGAGCAGCGCCGGTCTACCGGCTGTCGTGACGAGCAAGCAGCCCGGCAGACGCTGGCCGGCTGGCTGGCGGAGGCCGACAAGATTCGCTCCGGGGCCCTGACACGAGAGGAGGCCGACACGGCGAGGCATTCGGGCACGCGACTGGCCGAGCACTTCACGGACTACTTGGACTTCCTGAAGGCCAAGACCGTACGCGGCCGGAAGGTGTCCGCGGCCCATCGGTACAACGTCGAGAAGCAGCTTGCCCGCGTGGCGAAGGAATGCGGCTTCCCGCGGATCGGAGATATCATCCGTGCGAAGATGGTGCGGTGGATGAACTCGCAGGCCGAGCAAGACACGATGGCGGCGAGGACCGTGAACACGCACCGGGCCGCCCTGGTGGCCTTCTGCCGATGGGCGGTTCGAGAGAACCGCCTGCAACGGAATCCCCTTGCTGGCCTGCCCAAGGCCGATGAGTCCGAGAAGGCCCGCGAGAGACGCGCCCTGTCAGCCGACGAACTGGCCAGTCTGCTGGAAGCTGCGAGAACTCGGCCGCTACGAGACGCCCTCACGATCCGGCGGGGCAAGCGGAAGGGCGAGCTGGCCGCGAAGGTGAGCGACTCAGAGCGTGAGCGACTGATCCGTCTCGGGCGGCAGCGAGTCCTGATCTACCGCACGATGGTCTACACGGGGCTGAGGAAGGGCGAGCTGGCCAGCCTGACGGTTGACGCCCTGCACCTGGAGGCGGAGAATCCGCACATCGCGCTGGCCGCGAAGAACGCCAAGAGTGGCCGGGGTGCCAGCCTCCCCTTGCGAAGCGACCTGGCCGACGCCTTGGGCAACCACCTGGCGGATATGCTCGACCTGTACCGCCGGCGAACGCTGGCCGATGGACGGCACGAGATACCGCAGGCCCTGCCCGGCACGATGACACTGTTCGACCGTATGCCCACGATCCGCACGTTCGACCTGGACCTTGGGGCGGCGGGCATCGCCAAGACGGACGCCGAAGGCCGAACGGTGGACGTTCACTGCTTGAGGCATACCTTTGCCACGATGCTCTCGCAGGCGGGCGTTGCCCCGCGACGAGCTCAGGAGCTAATGAGACACAGCGACATCCGCCTGACGATGAGCACGTACACGCACCTGGAGCTTGCCGACACGGCCGGTGCGGTCGAGGCCCTGCCGGAGATCGTCCCCGCCGCGGCCCTTTCCGTCCGGACCGGCACGGGTGATTGCTCGGAGCCTGATGGAATGTGTGCCGAACCGTGTGCCGTCCCACAGGAAATCTGTGACGTTTCCAGTCCCTCCCAGGCCACTTACCGAGATAGGGCATGGTCGAGCAGGCATAAGAAAACCCCTGCAAAAACAGCTTCTTGCAGGGGTTTTCGCGAAGCGGGCGAAGGGAGTCGAACCCTCAACAACCAGCTTGGAAGGCTGGAACTCTAGCCATTGAGTTACGCCCGCGATGTTCGAGTAGTATACTACCATGGAAAGTTGGGGCTTGGCAAGGCGTGGTTTGTGACTTTGCTGGCGAAGATGATTTGGCGTGTGCTGTCGGGGGGGGCATAGCATGCTTTTGCTGGCGATGGTGCTTTGGTTTGGCTGGGGAGGGGGAGAGAATTCACAATGATGAATCTCAGGTCCTTTGTGCTTTTGGCGGAGGCTCCGGTGGTGCCGGCGGGAGAAGTCGGCGTCAAAGTTCCAGTCGACTGGCGGAAACCGGTTGGCGAAAGGCTTGCATGTGCAATACTCGCCGGTAATAATATGCGCGAATATCGGCATGTTGACCGTTGGCTGGGAACCGCTCTATACATATAAGGAGCCCGTGGGATGATTAACGCACTGGCGAAGAAAGTTTTTGTTTTGTTATTGGCTTGCGGTTTTTTGGCCGGCTGCAATCTGCGTCCGGCGCCGCCTAAGACCGCCAACAACAAATTGCCCAGGACGCTGACGGTGATGGCGGGCAACACCGCCGAGGTCACCGCCGCCACGTCGGCTGAGTCGGCCAGGGTCAATTACCGATATCGCTTGACGGTTCTGCAAAGCTACTACGTTCGGACCGGCAATATGGACAAGGCTCGCTGGGTCGAGCGCGAGCTGAAGAACCTCGACAACGCCCAGACTTTCAAGTGGTCCGGCATTCCGGAGATCACCCAGCCGACGGGCGAGTCGCTGTCGGACGCCGACGAGCACCTGCTGGTCGAGTACGTTCTGGGTGCGCGGACCGGGTATCTCAATTCCATGCGAAACCTGCTGGCGTTCTATCGCGACAAGGCCGGCGATTCGTACAAGGCCCAGCGCGTCTCGAACGTGCTGGACCGCTTCGACCCGGTTATGACCTACAAGTATTTCCTCGAAGCCGAAATGCCCGCCGCGACGCTCAGGCCGGTGCAGGTTGTCCCTGAGGCCGAGAAGATGTACAAGCAGGCGCTGAAGCTCCACAGGGATGGCAAGGGGCTGCTGGGGCCTCTTACGACCAACTACGAAAAGCAGCGAGAGGCGCTGATGCTGTTCCTGAACCTGGTCAACAGGTATCCGCAGAGCACCAAGATCGCCTTGGCTGGGTTCTACATCGGCGAGATCTACAAGGAATACTTCAACGAGAACATTCGGGCAGTAGCGTGGTACAAGCGGGCAGTCGAGTGGGATGCCAACCTGACCAAGCCGGCACGGTTCCAGGCCGCGGTGGTCGAGGATCTGAGGCTCTACAACAAGGCCAATGCGATCGAACTTTACCGTCAGGTCATCAAGCACGAGCAGTTTAACGCCACCAATGTGCAGTGGGCCCACAACCGAATCCGAGAACTGACGGGCAGCTGATCCGCCCGTCGGACGTCGATGCAGGATGACACGCTATGATTCCCTGCCGACTTGGCCGCCGGGGCAGTTCCCCCGGAGAGGCCAGGCGGTGTTTCCCCGTGCATTTTCGCAGCATCGCGGGTCCAAGCCACGTTATACTATACGGACTTGAAGCAAAGCTGCTTACTTGCCGAAGAACGTTAGGCGGGCTCGTCGGAGCCTGCCAATGACAACCAGATGGGGGGAGCGGAGGTAAGACCATGTCCGTGTCGAGACACGCAGTAATCGCCGGACTTGTCTCAGCCGTGATATTCAGTGCCATCGCCGTAGCATCATCTGCCGAGTGGAAGAACCCGAAGGTCCTTCCGCCACGTGCCAAGCCGCAGCGTCGTTCGGCCGCGGAGGGGATTCCGCCTCTGCCTCTTCCGGCGACTCCTCTTCGTCGTTCCGAGCGCAAGCGTCAACCGGCGGCTCCGGCGCTTGTGGGGATGATCAACTTCTCGAATGCCGGCTTCGTGGTCGTTAACGGCAAGCGTCAGCGAGCCAGGGCGTTTCCCACCACTCAGATCGACATTGAGCGGTTGATGAAGTACGCCAACGCGAAGCTTAAGATACGCTACCGGTTCGTACCGACGTCGCTGGGCAAGTTTTCGTGGGATCCGGCCGAGCTTCCCCTGCTGTACATCACCGGCTGGACTGCGATGCCCAAACTGTCTGAAGAGATGCTCGGCAAGCTCCGCCGCTATCTTTACGACGGTGGGACGCTGGTTCTTCACGCCCAGTGCGGGCGGCCTGAGTTTGTCCGAACCGCGCGGGGTGAGATTCAGCGTCTGTTTCCGGATCGCAAACTGCTGCCTATCGATACGGACTCTCCTTTGTTCCACGCGTACTTCGACATCGGGCGGATGCGTGTGCGAAAGGACTCCGAGCCGTTCAAGTCCATGCCGCCGTACATCGAGGCAATATACATGGGCTGCCGTCCGGCGATCATCTTCTCGCCCATCGACCTCAACTGTGGTTGGGATGTCGCAGCCAACCCGATTGAGGGCGGAATACTCTACCACCAGGACGACGCGGTCCGGCTTGGCGTGAATGTCATCACCACTGTGCTGGCCAACTTCCAGTACGCTCGCGCCTGGGGAACCCGCAAGATATTCCACCAGCAGGCCGAGAAGACCCGCGACCAACTCGTAATCGCGCAGATTATCCACGGCGGCGACTGGGATCCAACCCCACACGCGCTGCCGAACCTGATGAAGTACATTCAACGGAACACTACGCTCAACGTGCAGTTCAAACGCGAGGCGGTGGACCCATCCGCGGTGGATGTGTTCAAGCACCCTGTGCTCTACCTGACCGGGCTGCGGGATTTCAAGTTCACTGACGCCCAGGTTTTACGGCTGGGGGCGTACCTCAAAGCGGGCGGGGTGCTGGTCGCCGACGCCGCGGCCGGACGGAAAGCCTTCGATGTGGCCTTCCGGCGCGAGATCAAACGCGTGCTGCCTCAGGCTGAACTCAAGCCCATCGAGCCGGGGAAGTCGCCTCTGTTCCAGATGCCTTTCAAGATCCGGACGGTTACCTACGAAGCTCTGGTCAAGGCCAGGAATCCAGACCTCAACGTCCCGGCCATGGAAGGCATTTCCATTGACGGGCAACTTGGCGTTATCTACTCGCCGCTTAGTCTGGCAAACGGCTGGGAGCAACTGAAGTTCGCGTACAATCGCGGGTATGCCTCGGACGACTCGCTGAGAATCGGCGTCAATATTTTTGCATACGCGCTGACGCACTGATTCGTTCGCGAACTGTTCCATCGCGAAATCATGGGGCCGGCGGTATGTCTGCGCCGAGCCGTTTCTGGCGGCGATTGGGGCTTTTCCCGCAGTCAAGAAGACGTTATGCTTGCCGACCGTGGATATTCTGGTTGGTCGCTTCGGGGCCGGATTTGGTGGAGTAGAGATGATACGTATCGTCATGGTCTTGTTGGCGGCGGGGCTTGTCGCGGGTGGCTGCGCGGTTCCTCAGGCCCAGGACACGCCCGTAAGTCAGTGGCGCGAGATTGATCCGGTCAGCGGGCGGGCGTACTGGATCTACGTACCCAGCAACTACACTCACACCCGGTCCTGGCCCGTGATAGTCACCTGTCACGGCACGCCTCCTTATGACGTGGCCGAGCACCACATTCGGGAGTGGAAGATGCTCGGCGAGCGGAACGGGTGCATCATCCTGTCGCCGGAGTTGATCGCCACGGATGGGATCATCGGCGACGGTCCCATCAACGGCATGCTCGGCGACGAGCGGTTCATCCTGAGCATGCTGAGTCTGATCGGGTATCGCTTTACCATTGACCGGTCGAATATCATGATCACCGGTTTTTCCGGCGGGGGCTTCCCGATGTATTGGGTGGGCCTGCGTAATCCGGACGTATTTTCCTGCGTTGTCGCGCGGAGTTGCAACTTCAGCGAGCACAACATCGATGGTTGGTACCCGCCAGAGGCCGTGGCGCTTAGCATACTGATCTATGTCGGCGAGCGGGACCCCGGCGCGATCACCAGCCAATCCGACAACGCCATCCGCTACCTGCGTTCCAAGGGATTCAAGGTCGAGACGAAGGTCATCCCCAACATCGGTCACGAGCGCCGCCCGGAAAATGCGATGGAATTCTTCCGCCGCCACATGCGCCAGCCAACGGCGGTGCGATAGCACGTGGGGGTGGGGGGGCAGACATGCCCCGGGTGAAGCCAGAATAGCGCGGCAAATGTCCCACTACCGGCGTAGTATTAATCCGAACGCCCTCGTACCGCGTTGGGTGGGGTGGGCGCCACCTGTCTGCGAGACCCAGGAAGAACGACATGGTAAACTTTGCCTTGGTGTTTATCACAACTGTGGTGCTAGGCGCCAGCCCGATTCCGGTCGGCCCGGTCAATACTCCGCCTTCGGGGCAGACCCAGCCCGGATCATGGACTCAGTGGCGGGGGCCATCAAGAGATGGAATGGTGGCTGGGTCTTCCTGGCCGGAGTCGTTGGATGCGCGGCGTCTTACTCTCCAGTGGCGGGCTGACATCGCCGAGGGCTACTCGGGGCCTATCGTCAGTTCAGACCGTGTATTCACCGTCGAGACAAAGAGCCGCCGCCACGAGATCGTGCGGGCTTTCGAACGGCATTCTGGCAAGGAATTGTGG
>Ga0307990_1002400_pt1 | contig 15007 bp, 20 predicted proteins | sample EllFjometagen129_FD_203168 | JGI IMG/M metagenome (GOLD analysis project Ga0307990, IMG submission 203168) | Marine microbial communities from Ellis Fjord, Antarctic Ocean - #129 | ecosystem: Environmental > Aquatic > Marine > Unclassified | place: Southern Ocean | collected 2014-10-08
GTTAATGATATTATTGCATTTGTTGAAGACACTAAAATAAACAGTTACGGTCAGCTAAAAGAATTGCTGTCAAATAATATTGGAAAAGATGTAGAATTAGTTCTTGACAGAAATGGTTCTTTCGATACAATAACAGTTGGTGTTGACAGTTCTGCAATGATTGGATTTGCCATTTCAGCTCCTCCATATAAGTTTACCGATTACTCAATTGGTTCTTCATTAAAATATGGGCTTTTAGATGCTTATGAATTGCTATATGCCAATATTAAAGGCATTGGGAAAATATTTACAGGTGAGGAAAAAGCCAGCGAATCCATTGGAGGACCAATAAAAATAGCTACAATGTTTGGCGGAACCTGGGAATGGGAAAGATTTTGGAGGCTTGTTGGTCTTTTATCGCTTATACTTGCATTTATGAATATTTTACCAATACCGGCATTAGATGGGGGGCATGTTATACTTACACTTATAGAGATGATAACGGGTAAGCCAATACCCGAAAAAGCTATGGAAAGAATTCAAATGGTTGGTATAATTATTATTTTTGGCTTAATGATTCTTATATTTGGAAATGATATTTTCAGCCTTATCAAATAAAATATTATGAAAAAATTAATTATAATATTTCTGTTTTTTAAAGTTATTACAACTTTTGGGCAAGTTGATACAGCATTAATATCAAAAAAATTAAAAGACCTTGATATTTTACTGGTTCCATATAACACGGAATTATATATTAATTACGAAGAAGTTTATCTTACTAAAGCAAATAATATAAATTCCGATAAAATAAATCAAACATTTAGGTTTTCTATTGATGAGTATATACTTACAGAATTAAACAAATATTGCAAATCGGAAAGCATGATGAATACCCACACCTACAATCCTGATGATGAGCTTTTTATTTTGCACTCCAAAAGTTCATACTTCTATGATAAAGCTCATAACATTGATAAAAATTATTTATTATTTGGCAACGAAAAAAGTAAACTATCCGATAAAAATACTAATTCTCAAAAAGGAGAACTTGTAGATAAAATATCAAACAACAGAAATAAGTTTTTAAATGTAAAATTCCATGACAGAAAATTTTTATCAAATCTATCAAAACAATTTAAAACAGATTATTTTTTAATTATCACACAACTTGAGCTAAAAGGCGACTATTCAAACGCTTATGCTGTTGGCAGCATGACATATAAAAGAAGAATGAAAATACATTTTGCATTATTTAATAAAAACGGAAAATTCATAACCGGTAGTTTTTCTTATGCTGATTTTTCTGCAAAACAAAATAATATTGAAGAAATTATTAATACTAATTTTCCAAATATTGCAAGTGATATTGTAAATAAAATTGCTTTAGATTTATAAATAATTTTAATTTTTAATTATCTGTCATATCTTTGCAAAATCAAATTATTATTTAAACAAACTTTATAATGGCAAAAAATAATTTTGAAATAGAAAATAAAGCTATAAATATTATCGGAACAGGAACTTCAATTGTTGGAGACATTACTTCAGATGGTGATATAAGAATTGACGGTACATTATCCGGAAATTTAAGCACAAAAGGAAAAGTTGTTATTGGTACATCCGGTAAAATTAAAGGTGAAGTAAATTGTAAAAATTCTGATATTTCCGGAAAATTAGAAGGGAAGGTAGCTGTTAAAGAACTACTTACATTAAAGTCATCTTGTAAAATTATTGGAGATATAACAACAAATAAACTTGCTATTGAACCTAATGCTGTTTTTACAGGAACATGTAATATGGATGGCAATACACCACCAATAAACAATGTTAAACCAAAAGAAGAAAAAGAGCAAATCGCTCAAACACCTTAATTCCTATGCCAAATATACAGGCTTAGTTTTTCAAATGGCTTTTATTATTGGTGCAGGAACTTATGGAGGTGTGTTTATAGATGAAAAACTTGAAAAAGAATTTCCATTATTCACTGTTATATTATCATTATTGTCTGTTTTTGCAGCTTTATATCTTGTCATTAAACAAGTAATGAATGAAAAAGATTAATCCAACAATATCTTTTATAATCAATTTATTGATTTTTGCCATCTTCCTTGCAGGATTACATTTTCTTGTATACAAGATTTTACCGGACAGCCAAAAAATCAATGGTATTATTGAAATGCATCTTTTTCTTTTTTTCCTAACAACATTTATACATATTACATTACTTTTTTTATTAAGAAAAAAACCAAAATATATGGGCTATGGTTTTACCGGTGCAAGTTTAATTAAAATGATGATTTGTGTTTTATTTTTATTGCCCGAAATATTAAATCAAAAACCCACAACATATTCATATATTTTTCAGTTTTTTGGACTTTACTTTGCTTATCTTGCTTATGAAGTTGTTTTAATTACAAAAGAATTAAAAAAAGGAAATTAATATGTATGATTACATACAATAATTTAAATTTTTACGTTTAATACACTCTAAAATCATTAGAATATCGTTTATTATTCAAAATAATACCTTAACAAAACTTAAAAAAAATACTGATTAAAAACAAAAAGTATATCTTTGCAAAATCATTTTCAAAAATGAACAAATTAATCTATATATCAATTACTGTAATTGCCTTAATTTTATTTGGTTGTAGCGACTATCAAAAATTGCTTAAAAGTTCTGATTACGAATTGAAATATACTAAAGCTATTGAATATTATGAAGATGACGATTATTTCAGAGCATTATCCTTATTAGAAGAACTTATAACAATATACAAAGGAACAAAAAAAGCTGAAGATATTTATTATTACTATTGCTATTGCCATTATAATCAAGACAATTATGTTTTGGCAGGATATCATTATAAAAACTTTGCAAGAACATATCCAAACAGCAAACGAAAAGAAGAATGTTTATATCAAAGTGCATATTGCCATTATCTTAATTCACCAATACCAAGTCTGGATCAATCATACACTCACAAAGCAATTAATGAATTGCAACTTTTTATTAATAAATTTCCCGATAGTTATCTTGTAACCAAAGACCTGAGAAACCAAAAGACACAAGCAAATGTGTTGATTATTAATAATGTGTATATTAATAAATCATTTAACGATTTCAAGCAAGAGCTTAATACCAATGAAACCAAAGATTTACTGAAATTATGTTCTGACCTTGGAATAGGAGTTCAGAAAAATAAAAAAAGCGATGCATCAATTGTAATATCTGAGGTTTTGGACTACCTGAATAACGCATATATAGAAGGACAAATCATTACTGACACTATTGATAATTTGTACAAATATCTTTCATTAAAAAACAGAAAAGATTTAATTAAATTCAATAAAAAAAACAAATTGAATGCACGCATTGAAAAAACAGATTCAGTAGAAAGTATCAGACTTATATTGATGAACAAAATGCGTAATGTTGGAAAATTTCCATCTTGCAACGAACTAATAGATAAATTAAGATGGAAATTAGAAATTAAATCATTTAATAATGCAAAATTGTATTACGATTTAAAAGATTACAAAGCAGCAATTGTAGCTCTAAAAAACAGTCTGCTTAAATTTCCTGACACACAATATAGAGAAGAACTACTATTTCTTATTTTAAAATCGAGTTATATGCTGGCAGAAAACAGTATTAATAAAAAGAAAGTAGAACGGTACAACAATACCTTAACCGAATATCATGCTTTTATAGATGAATATTCAAATTCGAACAAACAAAAAAGTGCTGAAAGAATTTATGATAACACATTAAATAAATTAGATAAATTAAAATTAAATAATTAATTTTTTAAAACAATGGATTACAAAAAAACAAATGCAGAAGTAAGTACAATTACCCGAAACATTAAAGATTTAGAAAATGAAACAGGTAATATTTATGAAACTATAACAATTATTGCCAAACGTTCTAATCAAATTAGTATTGAGATAAAAGAAGAATTAAACAAAAAATTAGATGAATTTGCTTCTTATACTGATAATTTAGAAGAAATTTTTGAAAATCGCGAACAAATTGAAATATCAAAGTTCTATGAACGGTTACCCAAATCAACATTAATTGCTGTTCAGGAATATATTGAAGACAAGATTTACATTAGAAAACCTGACGAAGAATAAAAATTAATGTTAATCGGTCACAATTAAAGATAATGAAATTTAAAGTCTAAAATTACAAATCGCAATTACAAAATTCCAAGGAAAAAAGAAAAAAAATGCATAAAAAATGTTCATATTTGGCACAAGGATTATCAGAAATAAAAAGAATTCTTGCCCTTGAAATCTGGGACTTGAAATTTTGGGCTTGGAACTTTAAAAATAAGGTGTAAACACTTACAATTAATGTTTAAGGATAAAAACATAATACTCGGGATAACAGGCAGTATAGCAGCTTATAAAGCTGCTTTTTTGACTCGTTTACTTGTTAAAGAAGGAGCAAATGTTAAAATTATAATGACTCCTTTGGCAAAAGAATTTATTACTCCAGTTACCCTTGCTACACTTTCAAAAAATACAGTTCTGTCTGATTTTTTTATTCACGATGATGGTTCATGGAACAACCATGTTGAACTGGGAAAATGGGCAGATATCATGCTTATTGCTCCGGCAACAGCCAACACAATAGCAAAAATGTCAAACGGTATTTGCGACAATCTCCTTCTAACAACTTACCTTTCTGCAAAATGCCCTGTAATAATTGCTCCTGCCATGGATTTGGACATGTTTCAACATCCAGCCACATTAAAGAATATTGAAACATTAAAATCTTATGGTAATTTAATTATTGAACCCGCTTCAGGCGAACTTGCAAGCGGCATACATGGAAAAGGCAGAATGGAAGAACCCGAAAATATTGTATCATCAATCAAAAAGTTTTTTGATGCAAAAAAAAATAAAAAATAAAAAATTTCTTGTAACAGCAGGTCCTACTCACGAATATATTGATCCTGTTAGATTTATTGGTAATCAATCTTCCGGAAAAATGGGATTTGCCATTGCTGAAGAATTAGCCGACAAAAATGCTGAAGTTATTTTAATAACAGGTCCCACACATCTTGAAACAAAAAATAAAAGCATTAAAAAAATTAATATTACATCTGCTGATGAAATGCTGACAAATGTACTCGAACATTTTTCAAGTGCAGATTGTATAATTATGTCTGCTGCCGTTGCAGATTATACTCCTGTGAAAACATTTGATAAAAAACATAAAAAAGGAAATTCAAACTTACAAATAGCCCTTAAACCAACAATTGATATTTTAAAAGAGCTTGGAAAACTTAAAAAAGAAAAACAAATATTAGTGGGTTTTGCATTAGAAACCGATAATGAAATACAAAATGCTAAAAATAAACTTGAAAAAAAGAATCTTGATTTTATTGTACTAAACTCACTAAACGATACAGGTGCAGGATTTCAACACGACACAAATAAAATAACAATAATAGATAAATACAATAAAATTACTAACTTTGAGTTAAAATCAAAAACAGAAGTTGCAAAAGATATAGTTGAAAAAATATTTGACTTAATTTAAAATTTGTTAATTTCTAAAATACTAGCAAATGAAGAAAATACAAATAACATTCTTTATAATTATTTTATCTTTTCAAGTTTTTTCGCAAGAATTGAATTGCAGGGTACAGGTAGCTCATCAAAAAATTCAGGGAACAAATATTAAAGCATTTGAAACTTTGCAACAAGCAATATTTGAATTCATGAATAATACAAAGTGGACAGACCATGTTATTAACATGGACGAAAGAATTGAGTGTAATATATTAATAAACCTTACAGAACAAGTATCTACTGATGAATATAAAGCCACAATACAAGTGCAATCTAACCGACCTGTTTATGGTTCTACATACAATTCTGTTATGCTAAATTATTTAGACGGAAATTTTCAATTTCGCTATGTTGAGTATCAATCTTTAGATTTTACATTAAGCACACATACTTCTAACCTAACATCTGTTCTAGCCTTTTATGCATACCTAATCTTAGGATTAGATTATGATTCATTTTCTTTGGAAGGAGGTACTGAATTTTTTCAAAAAGCAGAAACAATTGTTACAAATGCTCAGAATGCTCGAGAAAAAGGATGGAGAGCATTTGAAAGTAATAAAAACAGGTATTGGATTATAGAAAACATTATGGAACAAAAATACAACGGTATCAGACAATGTATTTATGAACATCATCGTCTTGGTTTGGATGTAATGGCAGAAAAACCCGAGGATGGCAGATCAATTATTGCTGAATCGATAAAATTATTGCAAAAAGTACACAGGGCAAAACCTGGTTCATTTTTAATGCAATTATATTTTAATGCTAAAGCTGATGAATATGTAAATGTTTTCTCAGAATCGTTTACAGATGAAAAAAACAGGGTTTTTACAATTCTCAAAGAAATTGATCCCGCAAATATGACCAAATATCAAAAAATTACAAGTAATAATTAACATTTTAATATGTTAAGATTTCTTTCAATAAAAAATTATGCTTTAATAGATTCTCTTGAAATAGATTTTCATAAAGGATTTTCAACAATAACAGGGGAAACAGGGTCGGGAAAATCAATTATTATTGGAGCTTTATCTTTAATCCTTGGTAAGCGTTCTGATATTAGTGTGCTAAAAAATCAAAAATCAAAGTGTATTGTTGAAGCAAGTTTTGATATTGGACTGAAAAATTTAAAAGATTTTTTTAAAAAAAATGAGATAGACTACGAAAAAACCACAATAGTTAGAAGAGAAATTGCTCCAAACGGCAAAACAAGGTCATTTATTAATGATACTCCGGTTCAATTATCGCTGCTAAAAGATTTTAGCTCTATGATAATTGATATTCATTCTCAACATCAAAATTTAGAGCTTAGCAATAATCTGTTTCAAATAAAAGTAGTTGATCTATTTGCAAAAAACGAAGATATTGTTAATAAATATTTTGCAGAATACACAGATTTCAAACAACTTGATCAACAATACAAAAAATTGCTGGAAAAAACAGAAAGTTCAAAAGCCGACCTTGATTATTTTCAATTTCAGTATGAACAATTAGAAAAATTAAATTTAATTGAAGGTGAACAGGAAGAAATTGAAGGAAATTTGATGACACTGAATAATGCAGAAGAAATTAAATCAAAACTGTTTGCTCTTTCACAAAATTTCATATATCAAGATAAAAATTTAATAAACCAAATTAGCTCTGTTAAAACAGAAATATCAAAACTTGTTGATGTATATCCAAAAGCAAAAGAAATTACCAACAGGCTTGAAAGTATTATTATTGAATTGCAAGATATTGCTGAAGAAACAGAGCAAGAAAGCGAAAAAATCAATTACAACCCACAGGAAATTGAAAAATTGACAGATCGTCTTTCTGCAATTTTTGAGTTACAACAAAAGTATAAAGTAAATACAATTAAAGAACTTATTAAAATAAAAGATGAGCTTAACAGCAAAATTTCAAACATAGCAAATTACGATGATAACCTGAAAAATCAAAAATTACAGTTAGACATTAAAGAAAAAGCCGTTAATAAACTCGCGAGTGAAATTCACAATAAACGAAAAAAAGTAATTCCTAATCTGGAAAATAAGATAAATACTTTACTGAAAAATCTAGGAATATTACACGCTGTTTTTAAAATTGAACTATCAGAAAATCAAACACTAAACGAACATGGCAAAAGTGATATAAATTTTCTTTTTTCAGCAAATAAAAAAGTAGAACCTGCCGATATTGCCAAAATTGCTTCTGGTGGCGAACTTTCAAGGCTAATGCTTGCCCTTAAATATACTATTTTCAGCTCATCATTTATTTCTACAATTATTTTTGATGAAATAGACCTTGGCGTTTCAGGTGAAATTGCTGACAAAATGGGTATTCTTATGTCCGAAATGTCTGGAAATATTCAGGTAATAAGTATTACGCATCTGCCACAAATTGCCAGTCGTGGCAAACAACATTACAGGGTACTAAAAGACGAAAAACAAAAAGATGCAAACATTACAATTGAACTGCTTAACAAGGATGATAGAATTATTGAAATTGCAAAAATGCTTAGTGCCGAAAATCTTACCGATGCAGCAATAGAAAATGCTAAAATGCTTTTGAAAAATTAACGACCTTGTCTTAAAATAGGTTTACACAAAAAATTGTTGAAATGATTTATTATTCGTATTATTGCGAACAGAAAAATTAAACATTATGGATAAAACAAAAAATACTTTTACAGAAAAGCAAAAACTTACGTCACGTTTTGCAAAAGCAATGGGACACCCTGTAAGAATGTATATATTAGAATTATTATCAAAACAAACATGTTGTTACAGTGGTAATTTATCTGAAATTTTGCCGATTGCAAAATCAACACTTTCGCAACATCTAAAAGAATTGAAAAATGCAGGCTTAATTCAAGGTGAAATTGAACCACCAAAAATAAAATATTGCCTTAATACAGAAAATTGGGAATTAGCTCAAAAACTTTTTAAGAACTTTTTGCAAATATAATTTTTTATTTACAAATGTTGTTCGTATTTTTGCGAACTACGAATTGTAATTAAAATTTACAAAAATGAAAATTTTAATTCTTTGCACCGGCAATAGTTACCGCAGCCAAATGGCACAAGGGTTTCTACAATCGTTTAACAAAAACATATTAGTTTGTTCTGCAGGAACTGAGCCAAGCACTAAAGTTCATCCAAAAGCCATACAGGTAATGCAAGAATTAGGCATTGACATAAGTAAAAATAACCCAAAATCAGTAAACGAATTTCTAAATGAAAGCTTTGATTATGTAATTACCGTTTGTGATGGGGCAAAAGAATCATGCCCTGCTTTCACGGGTAAAGTAAAGCACCGCATCCATATTGGTTTTGATGATCCTTCTTTTGCTGAAGGTACTGAAGAATACATAATGAGTGAGTTTAGACGTATCCGTAACGAAATTAAAGATGCATTTATAAGTTTTAATAATCAAAAAATAAGAAAATGAAAAAAGATATAAAAGAAATTGTTAGAGAAAAATATGCTGAAATTGCTAATCAAAGTAAAGAACCAAAAAAAACCTCATGTTGTGGTAGCACCGGCTGTTGTAGCAAAGTTGATTACACTATTTTTAGCGAAGATTACTCTAAACAAAAAGGCTATAGTAAAGATGCTGATTTAGGATTGGGATGTGGATTACCCACCAAATTTGCCGGAATTAAAGAAACCGACCATGTACTTGATCTGGGAAGCGGAGCCGGAAACGACTGTTTTGTTGCAAGAGCAATTACAGGAGAAAAAGGAAAAGTAACAGGAATTGATTTTACTGATGAAATGATTGAAAAAGCAATTGCCAATAATAAAAAGATGGGGTATAATAATGTGGAATTTATAAAAGGTGATATTGAGAAAATGCCCTTAAATGATAATTCTGTTAATGTAGTTATTTCAAATTGTGTATTAAGTCTGGTTCCCGACAAACAAAAAGCTTTTAGTGAAATATATCGGGTTTTAAAACATAAAGGTCATTTCTGCGTGTCAGATATAATTTTAACAGGAGAATTACCGGATAAAATAAAACAAGATGTAGCAATGTATGCAGGATGTGTTTCTGGTGCAATAAATAAATCAGATTACTTAAACATAATAAAAGAAACAGGATTCACAAATATTGTAATTCATAAAGAAAAAGAAGTTGAAATACCAGAATCCATCATGCTCAATCATTTGACCTTAGATGAATTTGGAAAATTTAAAAAAGACAGAATAGGGATTTTTAGTATTACAGTTACTGCTAATAAATAAAATCAGTAGCCCCACCTTTTAAGGTGGGGACAAGGATAAAAGCGAAATGCCCTCTGCGAAATTTTGATAATTTTAATTTCTTATTATTAAAATTATCAAAATTTCGCAGAGGTGGGTATTGTTTAAATCTATACCCCGCCCTGAAGGACTGGGCAACTAAAATAGTTGTTGGTTTTCTCTGAAATCAATTAAAGCTTACAATATAACAATAATGCTATCAAAAAAAGTAATGAAATTTTTCAGTATGAAAATTTAAAAAGTCAATTTTTAAAATTATCTTTGCAGAAAATTACTAATCTTAAATAATATTAAAAATGGATATTTTTGAAAAAATAAAAATAAATAGAGGTCCATTAGGCAAATATCAGGAAGCAACTCATGGATACTTTGCATTTCCAAAATTAGAAGGTGAAATTAACCCTATAATGAAATTCAGAGGCAAAGATGTTTTAACATGGAGCATAAATAATTATTTAGGACTTGCAAATCATCCTGATATTAGAAAAGTAGATACTGATGCAACAGCAGAATATGGTCTTGCTTATCCAATGGGCGCAAGAATGATGTCGGGACAAACAAGCTTGCACGAAGAATTTGAACGCAAAGCAGCAGAATTTGTTGGTAAAGAAAGTGCATATTTGGTAAATTTTGGATATCAGGCAATGGTTTCAATTATTGACAGCCTTGTTGACAGAAACGATGTTATTGTTTACGATTCTGACGGACATGCATGCATACTTGACGGTGTTAGATTACACATGGGCAAACGCTTTGTATATCAGCATAACAATATTGAAAGTATTAGAAAACAACTTGAGCATGCCACTAGACTAACCGAAAAAACCGGAGGTGGCATATTGCTTATTGCCGAAGGTGTTTATGGTATGATAGGCGACATTGCAATAGTTGACCAAATGACAGAATTGAAAAAAGAATTTAATTTCAGGATTCTTCTTGACGATGCTCACGGATTTGGAACTATGGGAAAAACAGGTGCAGGCACAGGAGAACATCTTGGAGTACAAGATGAAATTGATGTATATTTTGCCACGTTTGCAAAATCAATGGCAGGTATTGGAGGATTTGTAGCAAGCACCGAAAATATTATAAGTTATCTGGCTTACGATATGCGCTCTCAGGTATTTGCAAAATCACTGCCTATGCCTATGGTAAAAGGTGCATTAAAGAGATTGGAAATGCTAAAAGCAATGCCAGAACTAAAAGATAAACTTTGGGAAATAGCTAATGCTTTGCAAGAAGGATTAAAACGCGAAGATTTTGATATTGGAGCAACAAAATCGCCAATTACACCTGTTTATATGAGCGGAACAGAATGGGAAGCTGCAAATCTTGCTTTAGACCTACGCGAAAATCATGGTATTTTTTGTACAGTAGTTGTATATCCTATTGTTCCTAAAGATACAATTCTTTTAAGACTTATACCAACAGCTGTACATAGTTTAGAGGATGTTGAAAGAACTATAAAAGCTTTTGCTGCGTGTCGTAAAAAACTAACAAATAACGAATACGATAAAGACAAAATTAATTTTATATAGAAAATTTTGTTTTATATAATTGTAAAAGCTGTTCTAAAACTAGAACAGCTTTTTTTTATTGTTTTAATGCTATTTTACAGCAATAGTTTCAATTCCTACCATAACACCCAAAGGCAATTTCATTACGCCATAAGCTGCTCTTGCAGGAGGATCTTTGGGATAATATTTTGCATAAACCTCGTTCATTGGTGCAAAATCGCCCATGTTTTCGAGCAAACAGGTAGATTTTACAACATCCTTAAAACTATATCCTGCCTCATTAAGAATTGCAGCTATATTCTTCATTACCTGTTCGGTTTGTTCTATAATACCACCATCAACAACTTTTTTTGTAACCGGGTCAATAGCTATCTGACCCGAAATAAATAACATTCCGTTAATTTCAACCGCTTGGCTATATGGTCCAACAGCTTTGGGTGCATTTTCTGTATGTATTATTTTTTTCATATTATTTTATAGTTTTAACTTGATTAATTGACTTCCCCAAAAAATCGGGACAGGTTGTCGAACCTGCGTTTCATAAATTTTAGAATTATTTGATGCAAACAGGCAATTGACATCCGATAGTATTCGAATTTATAGTGAACAGTTGATAAAAGAGAATTTGCTTATCTGCTTATCTGCTTATTGTACAAATTATTATTTTTACATATTTAAAATTAATACTTATTTGTGAATAATTCAGGTTAATTATTAATAAAAATTGTCTTAATTTGAACTATAAAATTATAAAAATAAAAATGAAACGAGTAATTATAATTGATAATTACGACTCCTTTACTTATAATCTTGTTCATTATATTGAACAGTTTACTAATGATTTTAAAGTTGCAAGAAATAACGAAGTTGATATTAAGGAAATAGGTACTTACAACAAAATACTATTCTCCCCCGGTCCCGGACTACCATCGGAAGTTGAAATTATGAAAGATATAATTGAAAAATATAAAAAAACTAAATCAATATTTGGAATATGTTTGGGACATCAGGCAATTGCCGAATACTTTGGTGCAAAATTATTAAACTTACATGAAGTAGACCATGGTATCCAAAAAAATACAATTGTAGTTGATGAATCGGAAATTATTTTTAAAAATATTCCCAAAAACTTTTTGTCGGGCAGATATCACTCATGGCTAATTGATAAGGCAACATTACCAAAAACATTAAAAATTACAGCAGTTGACAATAACGACCACATAATGGCAATTAGCCATAATAAATTTAATATTAAAGGAGTTCAGTTTCATCCCGAATCTATTATGACACCTGAAGGTTTAAAAATTATTGAAAACTGGATATTGGAATAAACTCTAGCATATATATATTGCGTACATATACTACAAAAGAGGAAACTTTACTGCGAAGGCAAAAAAATTATATTAACCAACAGCACCTATTAAACCAAAAATTATTTTTCCTTCAATAGTTTGCATACTTACATCCCATTCTGTTTCAATTTCATTTTGTTTTGATACAATACGGTATTTTACAATAAACGAATTTTCTTTTTCAATAATTTTAAGTCTTTCCATTTGTGTAACATTAATAAACTTAATGCAAACAAATCCTTCTTTATTTGTAAGATTACCACAGAAAAATTCATCTAAAAATTGTTTTGTATTTCCTCTAAGATTATTATCGTGTTGTTCCGACAAGTATTCTTTATCCATAAGAAGCAATACTTTTTCTGTATTATGTTTTAATACATCTTTTTCATAATTTTTTAAAAACGATTCTAATTTTTTTAATGTTTCTGTATTTTTTGCTGTACTGTTTTGTTTTTCTTGCCCAAAAACTGTAAATGTTATAAATACTAAAATTAATGTTGTTAGTGTTTTCATATTGATTGTTTTAATAATTATTTATTTTACCCATAATGGTTTGAATAAACTGCTTTTTTAATGCGGTTTAGGTTTTGTTGTATGCTTTTTCATATCATAATCACTTAAAATAACCTTACCTTCGTGAAAGTCGAAAATGATGTAGTTTGTTTTAATTCCATACTCATACGTCCACTTTTGATCAATTGGATATTTTTCACCATTATAAGTTGAGATACCCATAAATATTTCAGGTAATCCATCTTGGTCATAATCGTCAATGTTAAATTGATCGTGTTGGCTACCATCAACGATTCCAAACCCATAACCTCCATCCATTTCAAAAGGGTATTTGATAGTGTCTTTTTTAGAAGATAGTTTAAGACTCATTTTATAACAACAATGAGCACCGCCCGAATAGCTAAACGACAAGTGATCACTTATTCCATCTCCATCAAAATCTCTATTCTTAAGGTAGTTTTCACTTTCCTTTAGCAATGATTCTACTTCATTCACAGTTGTATCCGAAACCTCTTGAATGTTCCCTGAATCCTTTTCCACATTTAGTTCAGACACTCCACAAGCGCTTATAATGAGAATTAGTAAAACAAGAGTGATATTAAGTGTGAATTGTTTCATTGTTGTTAATTGCATATAAAGTTGTTTGCTATTGGGATAATATTGTTTTTAAACATTTCACAAATCTACTAAAAATAAAACAGTTTGCCACAAAAGCAGGGCTTAGTTTGGAAACTAAGCCATACGATGGTTTAATCCTAATTGTTTACTAATTTTATCCATATTCATTTTTGCAGATTCTATATTGTCAGATTTTTGCACCTGCGTAATCTCTTTATTATTTGAATCATAAAGTATTATTCTATAATCACTATTTGTTATATCAAGAGTTCTATTACTTCTACTATAGGTTCGCCAAACTTTATTCGATTTTTTAACTCCAATTTTCATATCAGTAGTAATATATACCCATTTCCCAATAGGTACAATTCCAAATAGATTAGTTGAAAATTTAAATCTCTTTTTATCAAAATCAATCAGCGTACTTGTTGAAGTAAATCCAACAAAAGCTCCAATTAAAACTAAAATTAGACCAAATATTGAAAAATAGATTGATATCAATCCTGCAACAAATATAAATATCCCGGATGATGTTCCAACTTCTCCAAACGATTTGTCAAGTTTGTTTTTTGTTATCATTTTAAATCTATTTTTATTTCACAAATCTAATAGGAATAAAGCATACCACAAAAGCAGGGCTTATTATTATTTACCTAATAGTGGTTTTGAAATTATTAGCTATTTATTACTTAGTTTTGAAACTAAGATGAGCTAGGGCAAACTTTTTTATTTAATTCTTTTTACTCTTTAAATCCATCAACAATCCAAAGAATTAATCTTGTAATTATCCAAAAAACTATAAATGTTCCTAAAGGCCAGGCTATACAAGAGAGGTATAATAACACTGTTACGCCAGTGCTTGCGCCTTCGGTAGTACTAAAAAGCAAAAAGGCAAAAAATAAAACAATTAATGCTATGAGTATTGAAATTGTTAGTAACAATCTTTTTACTCCCTTTTGTAGTTGTTTTAATCTTTTCATTTTTAATTTTTTGTTTAACAACTTTAATAATCTTATACTTTTATTAGGATATAAAGATAAGAAATTAATTGTTTAATTAAATAGTCGTTCCTTATCAAGTCGATTTTAAGTTTGAATAATTTTTTTGCAAACAGTAATAAAAAATGTAAAAAATGATTTGTCAAACTTTTCTTTAAGCTTGCTCATCATTTTCTTTAGATTCCACCCT
>Ga0307990_1002402_pt1 | contig 14997 bp, 13 predicted proteins | sample EllFjometagen129_FD_203168 | JGI IMG/M metagenome (GOLD analysis project Ga0307990, IMG submission 203168) | Marine microbial communities from Ellis Fjord, Antarctic Ocean - #129 | ecosystem: Environmental > Aquatic > Marine > Unclassified | place: Southern Ocean | collected 2014-10-08
AGACCTGCTCATACGAGTACCCCCGGCAGACCAGAATCAGGGCTTTGAGGATGACCTCAGGATCAGTCTGTTTTTGATTGCGGTGCAGGTTAGAGAACTTCCTTAAACACCCGTTGCATTTGTAGAGTTGTTTGATGCCGCACTTGAGGCGGCGCGTTCCTGCCTTTACCACATCGGTCGAGTTGCAGTATTTGCACCGCAGTTCCGCTGGATTGATTTCCCGCATGGGTCGCAGTGTAGACGCAATCTCTTTTCAAGGCAATGTTTCCAAACATCGGAAAACGCTAAGAAAAAAGTTCCAAGGTTTGGAAAAAAGTCAAAAAGGCTGGCAGTCAGAGCGTGGAACGGGAAAGATACTCGTTCGATTTTCACTAATAACTTTTAACCATTAACCGATAACAGGTACACCTATGTCTTTTGAAAGTGGATCAGTCAGTTTTCGCATGTTTTATGTTCCCGTTGAAATCCCAGAAACGATTCACGAGCGGTTCGCCGACGAGGTACTCGGTTCGGTCGATCACATGCTCGATGAAGAGGTGAGCGGATGGGTGGGAGCGAAACATCTGCTCGACCGCGAAATTCATGAAGGATCGGCTTGGCCGGGCGGGCACTTGCGTTTGGCTCTCTGCCAGGCTCAACGAAAAATTCCGACCTCGCTACTGCGCGCCGAATGCCGGATCGAAGAGGCGGTTTGGATGCAGGCGGAAGGGCGCGATTATGTGAATCGCCAAACCAAAAGCGAAATCAAGCAACAGGTGATTGAACGGCTTCTGCCTGAAATGCCGCCGACCCTTAAGGGAATCGATTTTTGTTATGACCGTGCCGCGGGCATTCTGTATGCCACTGCGCTTAGTGAAAATCAGTTGGACGCATTTTTGGTTAACTTCACCAAAACCACGGGTGCCAAATTGATTGCTGTTGACCCCATTTCTTCCGCGTGGAGCGAAGCGCAGTGCCATGCCGAACACTGGTCGCACTGGGGTTTTGCCGCGGATCAGTGGGCCGACTGTGCACCGGGCCGTGAATTTTTGATGTGGCTTTGGTTTATGTCTGAGGCCAAAGGCGGCTATGCCGAACTGCCGGGCGGCGGATCGTTCGCCGCGCTGGTCGAAGGACCGCTTTTGTTCGATCAGGAAGAGCAGGGCGAAATTGCGATCCGCAAAGGCGAACCGATGCTCAGCGCCGAAACCCGCGCCGCGCTACTCAGCGGTAAAAAACTGCGCCGCGCCAAACTCACCCTGGCGCGCGGCGAAGAACAATGGGTCGTTACGCTCGATGCCGATGAGTTTATTTTCCGTAGCCTCAAGCTTCCTCAGACCGAAGCCATTGATGCCGCCGGACGTTTCCTGGAGCGGATGGAGCACATCGATACCTTCCGTCAGGCGTTCTTCGGGCTCTACACCACCTTCGCTAAATTGCGCGATGACGATGCCTCCCGCAAAGCCCTCGGCAAAGAAATGAAAGCATGGATGGCTTCTCGCCCCTCCCGCAAACTCGCCGAAGACTGAGTCCTCGTATGTAGACGCGGTGTCCTCACCGCGTTCACTCCGCAAAGAAACGCGGTGAGGACACCGCGTCTACGAAAAGTTCCAGACATTGGAAAAATGGAGCGCAAAATTTCCAAGCATTGGAAAAAGGCGTTGGTTGAGTGAGGCGACGCCCTGAAATCCGGCGCTGCCGGTTCCAAGGTTTGGAAAAAGCCTGACAGCATGGGCCTTGACTTCAATAGGTGAACAGCCTACAACCCTCGCTCACTTGAGTCCGCTCATCGCGCGGCACCTTCTTTCCCTACACGTCCGGCAGGCAGAGATCATTTTTAAATTCCGGACGGAAAAGAAGAGAACATGAAAAAAGAAAACGCATTCGCGGCTCTCATTGAGCCGCTTCAACGCGCTGTTGCCGAAGAGGGCTACAGCATCCCCACACCGATTCAGGAAGAAGCCATTCCGCATTTGCTGGAAGGCAAAGACATTCTCGGTTGCGCACAGACCGGAACCGGCAAAACCGCCGCGTTCACCCTGCCGCTCCTGCAGGAGATGTGTCAGACCAATATCACCCCGGCCAAAGGTCGTCCGCGTGCGCTGATTATGACCCCGACGCGTGAGCTGGCTGCCCAGATTGGCGACAGCATCAAAACCTATGGACGCCACGTGCGCGTATCGCACACTGTCATCTTCGGCGGTGTCGGCCAAAATCCGCAGGTGCAGGCCATGAACCGAGGCGTCGATGTGGTGGTTGCCACGCCGGGCCGTCTGATCGATTTAATGAATCAGGGGGTTGTGCATCTCGACAAGATCGAGCTTTTCATTCTCGACGAAGCCGACCGCATGCTCGACATGGGGTTCATTCCGGACATCCGACGGGTGATCGCTAAACTGCCGAAAAAGCGCCACTCTCTCTTTTTCTCGGCAACGATGCCGCCGGTGGTGGAGAAGCTCGCGACCGATATGTTGTGTAATCCTGTAAAAATCACCATTGATCCCGGCAAGCCGACCGTCGAGCGAATCGCTCAGAAGCTCATGTTTGTCGATAAAGCACATAAGGATGCCTTATTGATCGATTTGATCGACTCGCACGATATGGACAAGGTGATTGTCTTTTCACGCACCAAACACGGCGCGAATAAAGTTGTTAAAAAGCTCGAAGCCGCCGGCATTACTGCCTCGGCGATTCATGGCAACAAATCGCAGACCGCTCGCACAAAGGCCCTCGCTGAGTTTAAGGCAGGCAAGGTTCGCGCACTGGTTGCCACCGATATCGCCGCGCGCGGAATCGACGTCGATGGCATCACGCACGTGGTGAACTACGATTTGCCCGAAGAACCGGAAACCTACGTTCACCGTATCGGCCGCACCGCTCGTGCGGGTCTCGATGGTGACGCCGTTTCGTTTTGTTCCGCTCGTGAGCGCGACTTTTTGCGCGACATCGAAAAGCTGATCCGCAAAGAGGTTCCGGTCGACAGTGATCACAAATATCACTCTGAGATTGCGCGTCGCGCGACCGGATCCGAAGCCCGCCCCGAGCCGAAAGGCCGTCAAGGGAATCGCCGAGGTGGCGGAGGCCGTCGTCCCGGGCAAGGTGGAGGTGGTGGAAACCGCCGTCCGCCGCGCCGCTAGGAAATAAAGATCTAACCACGGAATACACCGAATACACGGAACCCCACCAACTCGGTTTCTTTTCCGTGTTTTCTGTGTATTCTGTGGTTTATATCGTTTCCCCGTTGCATTCGGTAGGCGGTTTCGCATAATTGGCGGCCTTATGAGAAAAAACCATTTCAGCCGAATCGATAACGGGATCAACTTAGAGGAGTTTATTAAAGTGGAAGAAAAACGATACGACGGACGGGCTCCCAATGAACTGCGCCCTGTAAAATTTACAAAAGATTTCACCATGAATGCCAAAGCCTCTGTGCTGGTTGAAATGGGAAACACCAAAGTGATCTGTGCCGTGAGCGTCGACGAAAGCGTTCCCCCGTGGATGCGCCGCGACAAGAAGCCCGGCGGCTGGCTCACTTGTGAGTACGGCATGCTTCCGAGTGCCACGTCCGAACGCTTCCGCCGCGAAACCGGCCGCGTCGGCGGGCGCACGATGGAAATTCAGCGCCTGATCGGCCGCGCCCTGCGCGCTGTGGTCGACCTTGAAAAGCTCGGCAAACGTCAGCTCACCATCGACTGCGATGTGATTCAGGCTGACGGGGGAACCCGCACAGCCTCCATCACCGGTGCCTATGTTGCGCTGCGTCTGGCAGTAGACCGTCTGATGGAATCTGGCCTGCTCAAAGAAGATCCGATTAAAGAGCCGATCGCCGCAATCAGCGTCGGGGTCTACAAGGGCACGCCCGTGCTTGACCTCAACTATTTCGAGGACTCTGATGCCGAAGTCGACATGAACGTCGTCATGACCGCCTCTGGTCGCATGGTCGAAGTGCAGGGCACCGCTGAAGACGAACCCTTCACCAAAGAGCAGATGGCTCAAATGATGGACCTCGCCGAGAAGGGGATTTCTGAACTTCTTGAAGTTCAGAAAAGTTAACAGTTATCTGTTATTGGTTATCAGGATTGTTTTCCCGAATGCTGGATACGGATAACAAATTTTCCGTTAACCGATAACTGCCGCGCCTTCGGTGCGGCTTGACTTGACCAACTTGACCAACTATCCTTCTTTTGGAGGTCGGAATGAAGAAACGGGTGAATATTTATGAAGCCAAGACAAACCTGTCCAAGCTGATTCAGCAGGTGCAGGAGACCGGCGAGTCGTACACCATTTGCAAAAATAACAAGCCGGTGGTCGATATTGTGGTGCACAAAGAGATCCCTGATGATTTTGATCCGCTGGAACAGGATCCTAAGTTGAAAGGGAAGGCGGTTTATCTCTGCGATCCGCTGGAATCGACCGAAGATCTGTGGCCGGAGGAATACCGCTGATGTTGCTACTGGATACGCATGCAGTGATCTGGCTGGCGACCGACTTGTCTCAGCTGACGGAACAGGCAAAGTCAGCCATTCGTTATCATGCTTCGGAATTGTACGTTTCCTCAATAACGGCTTTGGAAATCAGCCTGTTGGTTCGCGGCGGCAAGTTGAAGTGGGGTAAGAATCCACATGCACTCTATCTGCGGGCCGTTGAGCATCATCGTTTAAGTGAAGTGCCGGTTGATTCCGAAATTGCTTGGAATTCAGCGCAGCTTCCGCCCATTCACCGCGACCCGTTTGATCGCATCCTCATCGCCACCGCGCAAAAGCACAAAATGACCATCCTGACCAAAGACCGAATCATTCCAACGTATCCAAAGGTAAAGGCGGTTTGGGAATGACTGAAAAGATGAATGAAGTCCTGAGTCGGGTTTTTGGGTTCGGTGAGTTCCGTCCCAATCAGGAAGAGATCGTCTCGGCGTTGCTCGAAAAACGTGACGTGTTCGCCGTGATGCCGACGGGCGGCGGCAAGTCGCTTTGCTATCAGCTTCCCGCCCACATCCTCGACGGCCTATGCGTGGTGGTCAGCCCGCTAATTTCTTTGATGAAAGACCAGGTCGATGCCGCGCAGGCGAACGGACTGAAGGCTGAATTTCTGAACAGTTCGCAGTTAGTCAAAGAACGCCGCCGAGTTTTCCAAGCATTGGAAAACAACGAGCTCGACCTGCTCTATGTTTCCCCCGAGCGCTTCGCCATGCCGGATTTCTTGGCTACCCTCAAGCGTGCGGAGATCTCCTTTTTTGCCATCGACGAGGCACACTGCATTTCCGAGTGGGGACACGACTTCCGCCCCGACTATCTTTCGCTCTCTCACATCATTGAGCATTTCCCCAATGTCGCCGTCGCCGCCTTCACGGCCACCGCCACCCATCAGGTGGAAGACGATATTATCGAAAAACTCCAGCTACGCACCCCGCATCTGACGCGCGCCTCCTTCGATCGCCCGAACCTCTTCTACCAGGTGGAGCCCAAAGAACAGCTCAACATGCAGATCCTCGCCTTCCTGCGCGAGCATCCCGAAGACTCCGGCATCATCTACCGCACCACGCGCAAAAATGTCGAAACCACCGCTGAATTTTTACAGCAGCAGGGGATTAAAGCCCTGCCGTATCACGCTGGGCTGTCCGTTCAAGATCGCAAGAGTCATCAGGAGCAGTTCAACCGGGACGAAATCAACGTCATCGTCGCCACCATCGCCTTCGGCATGGGGATCGACAAATCCAACGTCCGTTTCGTCCTTCACGGCGACCTGCCCAAAAACGTTGAAGGCTACTATCAGGAAACCGGACGCGCCGGGCGCGACGGCGAACCCGCCCATTGCTGCCTCTATTTTTCGCAGGGCGACACCGTGAAAATCCGCTACTTCATCGATCAGATCGAAGATGTGATCGAACAGAAAGTCGCGCTCTCCCAGCTCAATAAAATGGTACAGATTGCGCAGGCCAACGTCTGTCGCCGCAAAAACATTCTCGGCTACTTCGGCGAAACCTATCCCAAAGAAGACTGCGGCACCTGCGATATTTGCACCGGCGACGTCGAACGCTATGACGCGACCGTCGACGCTCAGAAAATCCTTTCCGCCATTGTCCGCACCGGTGGAAGATTCGGGGCCGTCCATATTGCGGATATCGTTGTCGGCGCCAAGACCCAGCGCATTCGCCAATTTCATCACGATGAACTCAAAACCTATGGGGCGGGGAGCGACCGCGATAAGCGTCACTGGCGACGCATCATCGATGCACTCCTCGCGCAGGATTGTATCCGTCCCTCCGACGATCAATATCCCGTCTTGCAACTCGCCCCTAAGGCCACACCCATTCTGCGCAGTCAAATCCCCTTTCGGATTCTCCTGCGGAAAGAAACTCAAACCGCTCGGCGGGTTCTCCCGTCCGGCGACTTCAGCCCCGACCTGTTTGAAATTCTCCGCGCCGAGCGCAAGCGCGTTGCCCGCGATCTCGGCGTACCGCCCTTCGTCGTCTTCTCCGACCATACCCTTCACGAAATGGCCCGCTACTTTCCGTCCGCTCCGGATGAGTTGCGTCAAATCTCCGGCGTGGGCGAATCCAAGCTCAAGCACTTCGGCGACTCCTTCCTGGCGGCCATCGAATCCTATAAAGACGCGCACCCCGAAGAAACCGCCGCGCGCGCCATCCTGCAGGTTCCTGTTAACGCCGGCGGCGTCATAAATTCCAAGGTTCGGAAAAAGAAACCCAAAGGCGCAACCGTTCGCGAAACGCTCGCTCTGGTGAAAGATGGGATGAATGTGAAACAGATTTGTGCCCGACGGAACTTATCGCCCGCCACCATCAGCCAGCATATTGAAAAGCTGATCGGGCAGGGCGAGCAGATCGATGTCGATCAATTCATCGATCCTGAAAAGCGGATTGAAATTGAGGAGCTCTTTAATCGTCTCAATGCGGACACGCTCGCCCCGATCATTGAAGCCTCTGGCGGCACCGTCACCTATGAACAGGCCCGCCTAGTCCGCGCCTTTATGTGAATCCAACCCTGTCGGATTTAAGTTTTTTCGGCATACCGCAAAGAAAAGCAGGAACGCAAAGATTGTAGAGCAAGCGTCTCGCTTGCTTTAGTCGCGCTCGGAGATCGCGATTCACCTTTGAAACATTAGCCAATCGGGTGGTCGTCGACCTCCGGGCGGCGATGCCGTAGACTTTTGTCGGGTTCATCAACCATTGGAACGTTTCTTCCAACCATTGGAAACGTAGACGCGGTGTCCTCACCGCGTTTCTGAGCAGGAACAGAACGCGATGGGGACATCGCGTCTACATTTTTGAATCCAGACCTTTGACATTCAGACGTTCGACTTTTGACTGGTTCTATCGATACGCCTGATCGTGTGAACCGACCATCACCGGAATAATGAGGTTGTCCTGAATGATGAATTCAATCGTGATTCGGTAACTGCGGTTGATTGAAATCGACCGGAATTCCTGAAGAGGCCCTTTGAGTTTATGAAGGCGCAGGGACGGGTGGTACGGGTTGGATTCCAGAAGCGTGATCGTTTTTTCGTACTGCGGAATAATCTCAGGGTGTTTTTTAATAAACCGTTTTTCTCGTTGGAGATAACGCTTCGTATAGTGAATCTCGAATTCAGACATACTTGCGTATCCTTGCGATATGCTCTTCGGCACTTTCTTCGACATAGCGTCCGGCTTTGATATCTTCCTGAGTTTCAGCCCAAGCGGCCAGAATCTCGCATTCGCGAAGATGATCGTAGGTTTCGAGATCAAGCACAACAAACTCTCGTTTTCCTCGTACAGAAATGCCTGCTTCTCCGTCGCCGTATTCGGCAATGGCCTCGCGAACAACAGACACGCCCTTTCTCTTTAAGTCATTTGCAGTTACATATTTCATAATAGCCCCTTTAACAGCACTTATGATAGCGCTCTTAATAGCGCTGTCAATCGCGCTTTGGGAGGGGAAAGAGTCGAAAGTCAGAGCCGGAAAATTGCACGGGCCTTTTTATTTTTCAAATATTTGGAAGCGTTTATTCCGACCTTCGGAGCCCATCTCTTCTTTACGCAGTCTTTTAGATTCTGCACACTGTCGGGCATGTTTTCGGGGTATACAATGACTGAAGACCGCAGTTGGAAGTTCCGTTTTGTTGTAACAAGATAATTCAAAAGGAGTCGTTTATGTCCAATCAAGGGTCCAAAAACAAAAAAGCGCTCGACGATTCTTGCTGGCAATATTTTTTAAAGCTGGAGTCTGACTTCTATGCCACTGCGCGTTACCTCGGGTGTTCTAAAATCAACGACACCACTTGCTCTATCGAATTTGCACAGCAGCTCATTTGTATCAACACGGAGTGTGAATCGGTTTTGAAAAGAATTGGCAGAGCCATTGATCCGAAAAACCCGACGGCCAACATGGGGCATTACAAACAAACCCTCCTGAAAAAATTTCCTCAAATTCATACTGCCCCCGTTTATGTAGAAGCTTTTTCGCGCACCGTGCGTCCTTTTGCTGGCTGGGATATTGCCGGAGGACGGCTCGAATGGTGGAATGCCTATCAAGACATCAAATACCATCGCGATAATAATTTTGAAAAAGCGAATTTGGTTAACACCTTGGATGCACTCTGTGCGCTCTTGATCCTCGAGCTTTATTTATACGCAAGCTTCTCACCCAAAGGCGCAGAAAGCCTCGGGGGAACATTGCTGCTGTGGGCGCCCGGTATGCCCCGTTCAGGGGAAGGCTCCGCCGCGGAATTCTTGCCGCACCTTCCGCTTAGCACAAAAAAATAGAATCGCGCTTTTCAGGCGAAAAGCGCCTGAGGTTATTCGTTATGAGGCAGTTTCCAATGTTGGGAACTTTTGACCACGGATAACACAGATTTACACGGATCGTTTCCAATGGTTGGAAAAATGGCGGGGTCTCGGACTCCGCCCTACAGTTTTGCAAACATTGGAAATGTAGACGCGGTGTCCTCACCGCGTTGCTGAGCAGGAACGGAACGCGACGGGGACGTCGCGTCTACGTTTTGGAATCCAGACTTTTGACGTTTGGACTTTCGACTCGCGACTACAGCGCCGCGAGAGCCGCATTGAATGTTTCGCTGGGGCGCATGGCCTTGATAGCGAGTTCTTCGTTCGGACGGTAGTACCCGCCGATGTCCATTTCTTTTCCCTGGATCGCGATGAGTTCGTCGACGATCTTTTCCTCATTGGCTTCCAGTGTTTCCACTAGCGGAGCAAAGCGTGCTTTGAGGTCGGCATCGACATCCTGCGCGACGAGGGCTTCGGCCCAGTAGAGCGCGAGGTAGAAGTGGCTTCCGCGATTATCCAATTCGTTGACTTTGCGCGACGGCGATTTGTTTTCAGCCAAAAACTTGGTGTTGGCTACGTCGAGTGTGTCGGCGAGGATCTGAGCCTTTTCATTGCTGAAGACCGTCGCTAGATGTTCGAGCGATACGCCGAGCGCGAGGAATTCGCCGAGCGAGTCCCAGCGCAAATGGTTTTCTTTTTCGAACTGCTGAACATGCTTCGGAGCGGAGCCGCCGGCACCGGTCTCGAAGAGTCCGCCGCCGTTCATGAGCGGTACGATGGAGAGCATTTTGGCGCTGGTGCCCAGTTCGAGAATTGGGAAGAGGTCGGTCAGGTAGTCGCGCAGGACGTTGCCGGTTACGGAGATGGTGTCTTCGCCGGCTTTGGCGCGTTCGAGGGTGTAGCGGGTCGCTTCTTCGGGAGCCATCAGCATGATGTCGAGACCTTCGGTGTCGTGCTCGGGGAGATAGACTTCAAGCTTGGCGATGAGCTGGGCATCGTGCGCGCGGTTTTCGTCGAGCCAGAAAATTGTGGGGGTGTTGGTGGCGCGGGCGCGGGCGACGGCCAGTTTGACCCAGTCGCGGATTGGGGTGTCTTTGGTCTGGCAGGCGCGCCAGATGTCGCCGGCTTCTACGGTGTGCTCGATCAGCGTGTTACCTGTAGCGTCAGTGACACGAACGGTGCCGGCCTCCGGAATTTCAAAGGTTTTGTCGTGCGAACCGTACTCTTCAGCTTTTTGTGCCATGAGTCCGACGTTCGGGACGGTTCCCATGGTGGTCGGATCGAACGCACCGTTCTTTTTGCAGAACTCGACGGTTTCGGCGTAGACCCCGGCGTAGCAACGGTCGGGAATGATAAAGTTGGTGTCTTGCTGCTTGCCATCTTTGTTCCACATTTGACCGGAAGCGCGGATGGCGGCGGGCATTGAAGCGTCGACAATGACATCGCTCGGTACGTGGAGGTTGGTGATCCCTTTGTCGGAGTCGACCATGGCAATGTCCGGTGCGGTTTCGTAAACGGCGGCGATGTCCGCTTCGATTTCAGCTTTTTGTTCGGCGGGCAGGGTTTCGATTTTGGCGATCAGATCGCCGAAGCCATGTTTTACATCCACGCCGAGTTCCGCAATAACCTTCGCGTGCTTTTCGAAGACCGCTTTGTAGAACACCTTGACGCAGTGACCAAAGATGATCGGGTCGGAGACCTTCATCATGGTGGCTTTCATGTGTAGAGAGAAGAGGGTGCCTTCCGTTTGGGTCGCGGCGATCTGTTCAGAGAGAAACTCTTCGAGCGCCTTGGCGCTCATGAATGTGCCGTCGATCACTTCACCTGCTTTTAGTTGAAGACCCTCTTTAAGAATCGTCACGCTGCCGTCGTCGGCGACGAGTTCGATTTTAACGGTGGTCGCTTCCGGAACGGTCGCAGACCGTTCGTTGGCGAAGAAGTCGTTGTCCGACATGCTGGAAACGATGGATTTGGATTCGGCAGACCATGTGCCCATACGGTGCGGATGGGTCTGGGCATATTTCTTTACTGCCGTTGCGGCGCGGCGGTCGGAGTTTCCTTCGCGGAGAACCGGGTTGACCGCGCTGCCTTTGATTTTGTCGTAGCGGGGCTGCGCCGAGGCGTCGTCATACTCGGGCAGGGCGTAGCCCTGATCCTGAAGTTCTTTGATTGCGGCCTTCATCTGCGGAACGGAGGCGCTGATGTTGGGCAATTTAATAATGTTGGCTTCCGGTGTTTTTGCCAGTTCGCCCAGTTCGGCGAGTGCATCGGGGACGCGTTGCTCTTCGGTCAGCGCCTCGGGAAATTGGGAAAGGATGCGGCCTGCGAGGGAGATGTCGCGCGGCTCCACGATAACGCCGGCGGCGCGGGTGAACGCTTCGATGATGGGGAGTAGCGATTGCGTGGCGAGGGCCGGGGCTTCGTCGGTGATGGTGTAAATAATTTTTTCGCGCATAGAATTTTTCTTTCTGAAAAGGGCTGAGAAGCGGATAGGAAATAGCTTTTCAGGGTATGACGCAACCCCAAACTAGATAAACCGATTTCGCTGAAGCAACGGTTTTCCAATGTTTGGAAAAAATAACCTGAAGAGTTCCAAACATTGGAAAAATAAAGAGGTGCAGGCTCAGCCTGCTTCTAAGGATTGGAAATTGACGAGGCAGGGGGGTTGCCGTATGGTCTGCCGTTTTGAATTTTGAACCGTACTAGGAGAATTTTATGAAAGTTTCACTCAAGACTGCTGGCGCTTGCCGCAAAACGATGAAGGTGGAGGTTCCCGCCGCTGTGGTGGCCGAAGAACGCGCTGAGTTGCTGAAGTTTTACGCCAAGGGCGTTTCACTGCCGGGTTTCCGGAAGGGCAAAGCGCCTAAAGATTTGGTAGAGAAGAAGTTCGCCAAAGAGATGACGACAGATCTGAAGGATCGTCTCGTCCCGAAATACTATCACGAAGCCATTGAGGCCGAGAACGTGAAGGTGGTTTCCATCGTGGAAGTTGGCGAGCCGGATCTGACTGAAGGACAGCCGCTGACATTTGAAGTGACTCTGGACGTGGTTCCTGAATTTAAGCTTCCGAAATATCAGGGCATTGCGATTAAAGCCGAAAAAAATAAAATTGATGACAAACAGGTCGCAGAGACCATCGACAGCATTCGCCGTCAGCACGCGACGTTTGACGACATTGATGACCGTCCCGCCAAAGAAAAGGACATGGTTCAGGTTTCCTACGAGTCGACCATCGACGGTCAGCCGCTCGAAGAGAAGGTGCCCGAAGCCCGCGGACTGGGGTCCGGAAACGGCTACTGGATCACGTGCGACGATGAAGCCTTTCTCCCAGGTATGGGCAAAGCACTGATCGGCGCATCGATCGGCGACAAGAAAGAGATCACCGTTGATTTCCCAGAAAGCTTTATTGTGAAGGAACTCGCGAACCAGAAGGCGGACTTCAAGGTGGAAGTGACCGGACTGCGCGAAAGCAAGCTTCCGGAGTTCGACGAAGAATTTTTGAAACAACTCCGCGTAGAGTCCGAAGAAGAGCTGCGCAAGAATGTTCGCGGACACCTCGAAGAGGCGGCGGAGAACAAAGAGAAGAATCGCCAGCAGGATACGATTTGCGAGTTCCTCCTGAAGAAAACCAAAATCGACGTTCCGGAAACGGCCGTTCAGCAGCAGACGCGTAACGTGATGTACGAAATGGCTCGCCAACGTATGATGCAGGGCATGGGTCAGGAACAGGTTGCTGCGCAGTCCGAAGACATGATGGAAGAAGCCAAGGTGAAGGGTGAAGAGCAGGTCAAACTGCGCTACATCATGTTCGAAATCGCGGATGCTGAAAAAATTGGTGCCGACGATCAGGAAGTCTCCGGCGAGATTGCCCGCATGGCGGTGCAACAGGGTCGTGATGCCACAGAAATGCGTAAGGAACTCGAAAAAGACGATAACGTCGAATCGGTTCGCGATCAGCTTCGTTTCGGCAAAACCATTGAGTTTCTGCTCGAAAATGCCAAAGTGAAGTGAGTTATCAGTTAGTGGTTATCGGGAAGAAAATACGAATAGCCAATAACGAACAACAAATAACCAATAACAAAGAACGGAGTTCTTAATGCTTATTCCAACCGTGATTGAAACAACCGGGCGCGGCGAACGCGCCTATGATATTTATTCGCGCCTGCTCAAGGAGCGCATCATTTTTCTCGGCACCGAGATTAATGATACGGTCAGCAATCTAGTGATTGCTCAGCTTCTGTTTTTGCAGAGCGAAGATGCGGATAAAGACATCAGCATCTACATCAACTCCCCCGGCGGCGTGGTCACGGCGGGTATGGCCATTTATGACACCATGCAGTTCCTGAAGTGCCCGATCACCACCTATTGCGTGGGGCAGGCCGCCAGCATGGGTGCGGTATTGCTTGCAGCAGGAACGAAAGGCAAGCGCTTTGCCCTTCCGAACTCGCGGATCATGATTCATCAGCCGCTTGGCGGTGCGCAGGGTCAGGCCACGGATATTGAAATCCAGACCAAAGAGATTCTTCGCATGAAGAAGAACCTCAACGAGATTCTTTCTCATCACACGGGTCAGTCGGTTAAGACCGTCGAAAAAGACACAGATCGTGACTTTTTCATGTCTGCCGAAGAAGCCGTAAAATACGGCCTCGTCGACGAAGTCGTGTCGAAGCAGAAATAGAGATTTATTATGCCAAAACCTCCTGTAGCTTCCTGCTCCTTTTGCGGGAAAAACGAAAAAGATGCCGCCAGCCTGATTGCCGGCCCGGAAGGCGTTTTCATTTGCAACGAATGCGTTGAACTGTGCGATGCAATGATTGTTCAGCAGGCAAAACGCCCGGAAGAGGGCGGCGAAGCCGCACCGATCAAAGTGCTCAAGCCGCACGAGCTCAAAGAGCATCTCGACGAATATGTGATTGGGCAGGAGCACGCCAAAAAGGTGTTGGCCGTTGCCGTGCACAATCACTACAAGCGGATGCTTCATCAGGGGGATGACGACGGCGTGGAGCTCGAAAAAAGCAACGTCTTGCTCGTCGGCCCGACGGGAAGTGGCAAAACCCTGCTTGCCAAAACGCTCGCACGGGTTCTCGACGTGCCGTACGCCGTCACCGACGCCACCACCGTCACCGAAGCCGGTTACGTGGGTGAAGACGTTGAAAGCATTTTGCTCTCTCTGTTGCAGAACGCCGACTTTGATGTAAAGAAGGCCGAGCGTGGCATCGTTTATATCGATGAAATCGACAAAATCGGACGCAAGACCGACAACGTTTCCATCACCCGCGATGTATCGGGCGAAGGCGTTCAGCAGGCCCTGCTGAAAATCATCGAAGGCACGATTGCAAAAATTCCGCCGAAAGGTGGACGGAAGCATCCGCAGGAAAAATATATCGACCTCGATACCTCTAACATTCTCTTCATCTGCGGCGGCGCGTTCGTCGGGATCGACGAAATCATCAAACGCCGCACCGACGAAAAGGTTCTCGGTTTTGGTGCTGCCGAAGAAGTTTTCAAAGAGTGGAAACCCGTAACCATGAATATTGAGCCGGAAGATTTGCTCAAGTTCGGACTGATTCCCGAATTTATTGGGCGTATCCCGCTCGTCGTTCAGCTTCAGGAATTGTCCGAGGACGATTTGGTTCATATTTTGACTCAGCCGAAGAACGCTATGGTCAAGCAGTACAAAAAACTGCTCGCGATGGATGGTGTCGAACTCAACTTCGATAAGGATGCCTTGCGCTCGCTCGCCAAAATGGCTCGCAAACGCAAAACCGGTGCGCGCGGACTGCGTGCCATTCTCGAACACCTCATGCTCGACGTCATGTACGAAGTGCCGCAGCGCGATGATATTGATGTTTGTCAAATCACCAAAGACGTCGTCGAAGGCCGCGCCCATCCCATCGAACTCGGTGACGCCAAAAAGAAATCTGCTTAACCGCAGATTTCTTTTGTTATCCGCCTTCACCGAGCTGCTGCATGACAGGCTGGTTATTCGTTATCGGGCAGGGGAGAATTTTCCAACCCTTGGAAGCCATTGAATGGCGGCGTGTTGTATTTTTCTAAGCATTGGAAATTGTCGCCTCTGTTTTTCCAATGGTTGGACCTGAGGTATTTCGAACGTGCTTTTGGTATTCCCCAAGAAGCGAAGCGGCAAAAGCAGACGCGATGTCCCCATCGCGTTTCGTTCCTCAAGGACAATCCCTCATTGACAGACTTTTTAAATCGTCAATACTTCCGTCATG
>Ga0307990_1002403_pt1 | contig 14994 bp, 18 predicted proteins | sample EllFjometagen129_FD_203168 | JGI IMG/M metagenome (GOLD analysis project Ga0307990, IMG submission 203168) | Marine microbial communities from Ellis Fjord, Antarctic Ocean - #129 | ecosystem: Environmental > Aquatic > Marine > Unclassified | place: Southern Ocean | collected 2014-10-08
ATAAGCGCATTCATGGATTCGCTTCCCTTCGGGAAGCAAATCCATGAATGCTAATGCGTTAACGAAATTGCTTTCTACCAGAAAGCAATTTCTAACTTACTAAAGTGCTTGAACCGTTCGAATATCGTAGCCATCTTCAAGTAAGTGAGTTGCAAATGAATGCCTGATTCTGTGTTGAAGCACTTACCTTTGCCTTTGTAGCACCGGGACAGTCCCTATTTTTCATTCTGAAAAAAGGGGACTGTCCCTGGAGATTTCGGCTTCACTCATCTCGTCGGGATGTCTCACATTATGGAAGTATATGTATTTCCTGACCCAGTGACAGTAGGTCTGTTCTGTCCGTCTGCTGTAGTGGCGTGCGCGTAACGCAAGACGCATACGATTGAGTAACTTCGGTTGTTTACCGGATTGAACAACAAGTCTCCCTCCATTGGGATTCATGGAACCTATGTCTTGTTTTTCAGTTGTTATCATCTTCACTTCCTCCCATGTCGCTTCATGGAATAAGCAGTTGAGAAGGTAATCTCATGCATCGGAAGTGATGAAACAGGAATACCCCGTCACTGTATGTGAAGCGGGGTACTTTTTATAGTCAGTCCATACATCCCTCTTCTTTTACAGTTTTCAGGATTAAGACTCCAGATTGTGATCCTTGGTTATATGTAAGATAATGTTTGCTCTACAGCTGACAATACACCTTTATAAATATTTGTCAAGATTTTTAAAATGCCCGCACTATGGATAACTCCATGTAGCATTGGGACAGTCCCTGGGATGGTATTTGGCCACTTTGCCAATGATGGCATTTTGGCCAAATGTAGTCTGACTGATGTCAGCACCTCTTTTATTGTTGAGGTTCAATCTGCAAGATTGAACCAGCAGCGGTTCAATAGGGATGCTTCGCGGAATGACATAAGATCTGTATTTAGCGGATTTGGCAATGATGCCATTTCCGCTGAATGGCGTATTATGTTGGTTTCGTAAATGTAGAATTCCTGTGTTTTACCAATCCCGGCTTAGCCGGGATTGGTGACGTCCTTAAATAATACAATAACGACTCAAGGAGTCAAGTTACTAATCGAACACGGGCTGCTAAGGGACGTGTGGGGGGACATCAGGTTTGCCGGCGAAAGAAGCATTAATCATTCGGCGGAAATGCCATCATTGGCAAATCCGCCAAATGGCAATGTATTGTGAATCATTATAGAGGCTTCTGATTTGATTTGTAAGCATTTGTCGAAAAAGGCAGCATTGCCAAATTCGTCAAATGATAATTTCGAGTAAAGAATTTTCTTGAATCGAACTATCCGGGGCCAGCTATTGTACAGGAGTTGATGTGCACAGAGTGACAGGGAAGGCATTCAGTATATGTCTTGAATTTTATCGTCATCAAGAGCACAAATCTCAACCAGTAAATTTGTTTTAACAGCCAAGATGACCCCTGCGTGTCTGCTTTGTAACCATAACTTTAATATATAATTCACATACTTAAAAGTTCTTGTATTTGTCAAGGAAAACATAGGGAGTGAAAACATAGGGAGCAGATGGGGTCAAATCTTTATTCTTGAATTGAACAGCGGGAGCGGTAGTGGGGTCAACCGGTTTAAGAATATCGACGAGAGTGACGATATAACAATAAGCAGGCTGCACACGCCGCCATTGATTCCGACATATATCGTTTGTGATCCACGGCGTGCATGCCTCAGGGACCTGCTCCCCGTGCATCGGCTCGTCGTTGCGTGATTGATGGCGTGGTACACGAAGTGATTGTATAGCCCATGCGGGATGGTGGATAAACCTGTCACTTTTTTTAAAAACAGAAACGCAGGTAATTCGGCATGCAATTGATTGAGTGAGAAGTATCGCTGATACCGGGGGTAACGAGCCGGTAGGCGATCATCTTGAAGCAGTAACGGATGGGGGGAGAAAAACATAAAACGAGATAAAGGACATACCGAACAATGCGACCGCGGGTCAACAGTAGACTTGACACTTTTCGACAGGGTGTTTCAGCACGATGCACAAGGAGGACAGCGCGATGGTAACGGGGGGCATCAAAAAGAGAACATCTCGCCGGTTTGAGATTCCGGGAGCAAAAGCGAAATACAAAAAATCTGGGTTGAATCTTTTGATCAGGGGCTTTTCTGTAAATTATCCTGTGCTGAATGTAAGCAAAGGGGGACTCTCCTTTGTGTGCGATAAAAGATTTCGACGTGGCGAGAAGCTAATGTTGCAATTACTCGTTCCGAACGAACGGCCCTTATGTCTGCATGCTCTGGTGATAAGGCAAGAACAGCATGAGGACCGCTCCAATTGTGTTGTGGCTGTCGAATTCGAGCCTTCTAACGGCAACAGAAAGCAGAACACCATGGCATTACTTATCATGCTCAGAAAGCTCGATTCACAGTACGGAAAGGAAACTAAAGGTTTCTGGGCCGGAATTTAAAATTTCACATGTGCCCGGAAAGCCTTTGAGGTAAATTGTTTTTGGTCCCTTTCCGCTCTCAGGAACGGGACAATGGCATATCCCCCGCCGACACCGATAACCAGGGACAAGACCAAATATGCAGCAGGCCGCGCAAGGAATGGGGGCAGAAATGTCTGCAGTCCGTCACCGAGGACATTGCTTGCAGGAAAAGCAATCCCGAATCGGTGGCGGAAAATGGGGACGAGGGGTCTCATAAGAAGGGTGCACTAAAATATTTTAGCGGAGCCTGACCCACTTCCCGCCTCACCTCTTCCGAGATTGGACAGGTCATCGGCCGTTCCAAACGAACAGTGGATTCTTACATAGCCGATCTCAGGGCGGCAGCCCAGTTGGACATTGAGCTTAAACTATTCAGCATGAATCGTCTCGGTATCCCGCAGGACAGGATTGCAAAGAGATTGGGACAGATCAGAGAAACGATTCGTAATCATTTGGCCAAAAAGGCAACACTGCCAAATCAGCCAAATGCTGATTTATTGAGGGGTTTCACCATCGCCCAGGTCGCCGAAAAACACGGCTGGACGGAGCTGATGATATGGTCACTGGCCCTGGAAGGGAAAGATGATCTCCAACGATTTGTAGCACTTAACTGGGGACTGCGGACATGGGACCTGTGGGACTGGAATGACTGCGACCGTCGTTTCGGTGATGAATGGCCGGGATGCATCCCCGGGCAAATGATAGCGCACATCCTCTACTACTTTTCAAAACAGAACGATCTGGTCTTCGATCCCATGGGCGGCGGCGGTGTGTCGCCCGATGTCTGCCTGGCATTCAACCGCCGGTGCTGGGCCTTTGACATGATAGACAGGCCGGAGGCGCGCCCAGAGATTGAACCCCATACATGGCTCTTGGAGTGCGACAGCCAGTTTACATGGCCCGTCAGTTCGAAGGAAAGAAGATAAGGGGTCAACCATAGACTTGACCCCATTCTCGCCATTCTCCGGTCAATATCCTTGACAAGGAATGACAAACTTTATAAGGTGCGTCACCTGACCTATAGGGCACTTAATCACGAAAGGGAACATATATGGGACTACTAAAGGGGCAACTCACCTTTTCCAGATATCGCGTCATTGGCGATCTCCCCGCAAACCCGCACGATTTCATCGACACGCAGATCAAACTTTTCTCTTTTAAAGATCTGTTGTCGGAAAATGAAAAGATTATGGGATGGACAAGCCTCGAGAACGTACTCGATACCGATTTCGAATATGCAAATTATCTCCTCGATGACTATATCATCTTCTCTCTCCGCATAGATCGAAAAACTGTACCCGCCGCTCTGTTGAGATTGAAGATACTGGAAGCAGAACGGTCACGCATGGAGGAAAAGAGTGTGGAACGGCTTTACAAGGCCGAACGGAACGATATCAGAGACGCCGTCCGCCTCAATCTTTTAAAGCGGACACCATCGGTCCCCTCCTTCTATGAAGTCTGCTGGTCTCTTTCCCAGAAGTGGGTCATCTTCGGTTCACACACCGAAAAGGTTGCCGACGATTTTGAAGACCTCTTCAAGCGGACCTTCAATGTGAAACTGATCCCCTCCGTCCCTTGGAATCCCTCCTTTATGGAACCTGACATGGTAGCGCAGATACAGACTCTGGAAAGGCAGACATCATGATGGAAGCGGCGACAACAGATTTTTCATTCCTTGGGAGAGAATTCCTGACCTGGCTATGGTTCAAGAGCGAAGAGCGGAATGGCAATATATCGATTCCCGGCACAGGGGATATTGAAGTCTTCTTTCTCAGAAGGCTGGTCCTCGAATCGGGAGAGGGCGATTATTCCGAGACTATCCTCTGCAAGGGATTTCGAACAGATCTGAAGGAAGGTAAAACGGCACTGCGCGAAGGCAAAAAGATAAAGGAGGCCCGCATCAGGCTCAGCATCGACAGCGATGAATGGGAGTTCACCTTCAAGGCCGATACATTCCTCTTTCAGTCCATGAAATTACCCGATGCGCCGGCATACGCCGACGAAGAGGCGACTGACAGGGAAGGACGTCTCCTGGACAGGATATCTATGACTGAGCGGACCGTTGAGACAATGGAGAAGCTCTTTTCACTCTTCCTGACGAAACGTACCTCCCCCGAATGGAAGTCGGAAGAGATCCCCCGCATTGCAAAGTGGGTCGAGAGGTAGGGGAAACGAGTTCAAGCGAAATGATCCTTATGCCTCATCGAGGGCCGCCTGAATCTTTTCGTATATATCCCTCCCCTCGAATATTTTTTCTATCGCCTCAGTCATTCCGCCATTGATCTGTTTCGCGAGCATCTTTTCATTAAAGCGGACATGTTCCAGTGAGGGTTTCGTCTCGACGGCGATCTTGTAAAATATCTTCTGCCTCTTCACATCGGCGAAATAGACGGTAAATTTCACCTTTGTACGATATTTCTTTACGGGGATGCCTTTCAGGCAGACAACCTCGAATGCGTCTATGGTCCCCCCTATCAGGACGTCTTCCCACTCTTTGTCGATACTTTCCTTTGTAAGATCCCACTGGGGTGTCTCGCTGGATACTTCATACCCTATATCTTCAAGATAGGCCTGCATCCCCTTGAGAATGACATCCACCGGTTTTGTGTATTTGGGCAAAATGGGGATATTTTTCCCGTTGGACTTCACTACCTTCCCGATCACCAGTTTATCTTCCACATTTCTCACATCGTTAAAGCGGGCTACGGTGACTACGAAGGCTTTCCCCTTTTCAGTTACCTGAGGTACGGAAGTGGCTGTGGGGCTGTATCTCAGATCTATGGTGTAAAGACTGACGGGGGCACAGGACATAACCAATAGTAGCGCTAAGGAGAGCGAGACAAGTGTTATGGTAGTGACTACGCCTCGTGACGGCGATCTCCCCTGAATTAAATTCTTCCATCTTTCTATCATGTTATTTACTCCTTTTTGATTATCTTCGGTTCTTACCTCACGCGACAGGCAACATTAGTTCTATCAAACTACCAGCGACAGGTTTTCAATAAAAGCCGGATCTTCCTTTGTCATAATATCAACGATTTCCCTGTGCATCCTCTTTTTGATCTCTCCAAATATGCCCCTCCCCTTCGTAAAGGATTTTGCGAAGGAAACAGTTTCTTCCATCAGCGCCTCCTCATTTTCACAGGCCCCGTGAATGACATGATGTTTCTCCAGTTCCAAAGCGGCATACCGTTTCCCTGTAAAAACCATCTCCTCAAATTTGTAACAGGGTATCGATTTCTTTACAAGGGCTATCATGCCGGGGAGGAAGGGGATATTGATATCGATTTCGGGGAAAAAGAGGAATCCCCGGTCGGACCGCATGAATCTGAAATCACAGGCACAGGCCAGTATTGCGCCGTTCCCCACGGCATGTCCGTTAAGACCGGCAATGACGGGGACGGGATAGAGGAGTATCCTCTTGAAAATATTGTTCATACCATAGAGAAAATCCTTGACGACATCATATTTCCCCTCCTGTATTGCCCCCATTAGCCAGGTCAAGTCAATCCCCTGGGACCAATTCTTCTGATCGCTGGAAGTGATCACAACCGAAGAGATAGATTTATCCCCTTCTATCTCGTCAAGGATTTCAAGTATGGATGAAACGAAAAGGGTATTGTGTCGATTTTCCCCGTTATTCATGGTCACACAGGCGACACGCTCATCAGTCTTCCACTCAATCACCGACATTGCACCATACTCCTTTCATTTGTTAGAAGATCATAGATCGTCTTCATCACGGTAGGCCCTTTTTTTCCTGATAAGTCTCACAAATCCATATATCGCCAGCAAGGCGGTCAAAGCAAAGAGTATTTCGTACATATTATAGCTCACATAGGTGAACCAGTTAATCCTTTTTTTGAGATACAAGTGCCATTGTTCCTCGAGTCCGTAGAGAGTAAGAGAGAGGCTCTTTTCGATTGCCCTCTCGATTCCGTCTCCATCTTTCAGGTGTTGCAGTATCATCAGGGTGTTTTCCACACCATACTCGCTGTTTATATAATCCACGAGGCTTTTACTCTCTTCGTAGGCAAGGGTCATGGTTTCCCTCCCACCGGGGAAACCATCCCGAAGATCTCTCAGATCTATATATCGATTGGACAGTACAACCCTGTTCAATATGGAGTGTTTGCTGCTTCTGATTACCTCTGCCATGCCGTCACTGACCCATTGAGCCACGCCCTCGTCAAGCCACCGGGGTAAACGCCCCTCCTCTATATTGTAGTGCAAGAGGAGATGACACAACTCATGTTTGAGGATCACTTCATATTTAAAGGGGTCCTGACTCATCCTCGAAAAATCGATAACTATCAGTAATTTCTCCGGCACGGCAAAGGCTGCTACGAAATCGGTCCCCGCCATCTGCCGAAAGGATTCGCTGTTTTTAAAGAGCAATACAGTGGGAATAAAATCGATCTTCCAGCCAATGGTATCTTCCAGTTCTTCCCTTATGTCCGGATATATTTCTACTATATCTTCGGCCCTTCCCCTGAGCGGGTCTTCGAAAAAGATGTTGAGATGATTGTTTCTGATGATACCATTCGCGGCACTATGGAGAGTCCCAGGCAAAAGCGCGAATAATACTAGTAAAGAGAAAATAATCTTTTTCTTCACCCGATGATCCTTTTCCCTTGATCCCGGGCCACCGGTATAGGAAGGATGGCTCCTGTTAGATTGTCTTCACAGTCTGTGATCATATAGCCACGCATTGTCTCACAGACCATATTTCTGGTGCTCCGTACTGCTTCCCGAAAAGGGAAGGCCTGAACCCCATCGGACTGAATGTCGATGGGAGTTCAGGCATGCGATTCTATTTCAGTATGAGGATCAGTCTTTCGACTCTCAAGTAACTTACATTCGTACGTGCATTGTAGCGTTGCCACTCTGTGGGCAACATATCTTGTGGGGCACAGAGACCCCACGCTACAACTATGTTACTTCCTATTATAATGCCACAAGTGGTGCTGATACGATTGTTCCATTAGTCAAGCTTCTCAATGGCCGATTTCATCCGTGCCAGGCCTTTTTCTATATTTTCCATGGATGTGGCATAGGAAAAACGAACGCACTTGTCGGCGCCGAAGGCAACACCGGGAACAACTGCGATATTGGCCTCATCGAGGAGATATGCCGTCAGACTTGTTGAATCGGTTATCTTCTTTCCCTTATAAGACCTGCCATAGAGCCCGGAGACATCGGGAAAGACGTAGAAGGCCCCCTCCGGATTGAGGCAGGAAACTCCCTCCATTGCGTTGAGACTCTTTACGATAACGTCTCTTCTCTTTACAAATTCCTTCACCATCTTGGCCGTCGCCTCCTGGCTCCCTGTCAAGGCCTCTACTGAGGCCTTCTGAGCGATGGAAGTCGGGTTCGACGTGCTCTGACTCTGAATCTTTGCCACCTGAGAGATGAGTTCTTTGGGACCTGCCCCATAGCCTATTCTCCATCCCGTCATGGCATAGGCCTTTGAAACACCGTTTATGACGACAGTCTGGCTCTTGATCTCCTCGCTCACATTGGCTATATTGAAAAACTTAAAGTCATCGAAGACGATCTTTTCATAGATATCATCGGATATAACAGTAATATCCTTCCCCACTATTACCTCGGCTATGGCCTCCATTTCGGCCAGGGTATAGGCAGACCCCGTGGGATTTGAAGGACTGTTCAGTATGATCATTCTGGTGTTTTTTGTGATCGCCCTTTCCAGTTCCCTGGGATCGATCTTAAATCCCTTCGATCCCTTCGTTTCCAGAATAACCGGTGTGGCATCGGCAATTATGGCCATATCGGGGTAGGAAACCCAGTAGGGGGCGGGCACGATAATTTCATCCCCTTCTTCGAGGAGCGCCTGCATTACGTTGTATATGGTGTGCTTGGCGCCGCACGAAACGACGATCTGCGATCTGTCGTATGTCAGGTTGTTGTCGACTTTGAACTTTCCGATGATGGCATCCTTCAGCTCGTCTATTCCCCCGGCCGCAGTATATCGTGTGAAACCATCCTTGATTGCCTTGATGCCGGCTTCACTGATGTTCTCGGGGGTATCAAAATCGGGTTCTCCGACACCAAAGCCTATAATGTCTCTCCCCGCCGCTTTCAATTCATTCGCCTTCATTGTAATGGCAAGCGTTGGTGAGGGTTTTATACTAGTGACTCTTTTCGCAAATTTCATCCTGCTACCTCCTTACTATGAATGTTAACCTGGAATATTTTGAAGATCATTTACCTTCTCCGAGTTTGGGATACTTTTCCTGTAATTTCATATACACAACATCGGGAACGAGACCTTTTACATCCCCGCCGAAACTGGCGGCCTCCTTGATGATTCGTGAATTTATATAAAACCACTTAAAGCCCGTCATCAGGAAGACCGTTTCAATCTCCCTGTCAAGCCTTCTGTTGATAAGGGCCAACTGAAATTCATATTCAAAATCGGACATGGCCCTCAATCCTCTCATGATGCAATTTGTCTTTTTTTCTCTTACATAATCGACAAGTAGCCCTGTAAAGCAGTCGACACTGATCCTGTCATTGTCTTCGACAAGTTTCTCAGCCATGGACATCCGTTCCTCTGCACTAAAGAGGGTCTTCTTGCCAGGATTGTGGCCTATCAATACAATGATCTTATCGAATATCCTCAATCCTCTATTGATGATATCCAGATGACCGTTCGTTATGGGATCGAATGATCCGGGGTATACCGCTATCCTGTCCATTTTCCACCTCATTTACATGATTTTCAAAAAAGAGAGTACTGTGTCTCCGTATCGCCGCTGGTCTGTCAGAGTGAACATATCATTACCGGCCACCGCTTCTCTCACCGAGTGTTCCACAACCACAACACCGCTTTTTTTAAGCAACTCCGCTGCAGCCACCAGTGAAAGTGCATTTTTTATGAGATCTTTCTCGTAAGGGGGATCGACAAAGATAATATCAAAATTCTCTCCCCCCATCTCCAGCATCTTAACTCCCCGTTCAACGGTACCCCGTATCGTCACATATCCCGTTTGAAAACCGCAGGCATCGAGGTTCCTCTTGATGGTCTGAAAATGGAGAGGCGCTCTTTCAATAAAGACAACCTTCGTCGCCCCTCTGCTCAGTGCCTCTATGCCGACATTCCCTGTACCGCCATAGAGATCAAGAAAGAACAACCCATCCATCGGCGGGAGTATATCAAATAAGGACTTTTTTATCCTGTCCGCGGTAATCCTTATATTGCGGCTCTTCGGTGCATATATCTTTTTGCCTCTTTTATCACCGCCGATTACCCTCATCAGTTATTATAAATAATCCTGTATCAGGATCTCTGCTATCTGCACAGTATTGAGCGCCGCACCCTTCCTTATATTATCGGAAACGATCCACATGTTAATCCCATTATCTATCGATTCGTCCTCTCTGATTCGTCCCACAAAGGTATCATCCTTTCCGGCTGCATCGCTGGCAAGGGGATATTCACTGAACTCGGGATTATCGACCACGGTAACGCCGGGGGCCCGGGCCAGCAGATCTTTCACCTCTTTCGCCGATATCTTCCTTTCCGTCTCTATGTTTACAGATTCGGAATGACCATAAAAGACGGGGACCCTCACCGTCGTGGCCGTCACTGCAATAGATGGATCGGTCATGATCTTCCTTGTTTCGTTCACCATCTTCATTTCTTCTTTGGTATAACCATTCTCCAGGAAAACATCGATATGTGGCAGGCAGTTAAAGGCTATCCGGTGGGGATAGACATTCATCTCAGGTTCCTTCAAGTTCAGGAGCGCCTTCGTCTGCGCCACCAGTTCATCTATTGCCTTTTTTCCCGTTCCCGACACGGCCTGATAGGTGGAAACGACCAGTCTCTTGATCTTTACCGCATCGTGTATCGGTTTCAAGGCTACTACCATCTGGATTGTCGAGCAGTTGGGATTGGCGATAATCCCCTTTGTTGTGTACAAAGAGATGGCTTCAGGATTTACCTCGGGTACAACGAGGGGTACTTCCGGGTCCATCCTGAAGGCGCTTGTATTGTCTACCACGACGCAGCCCGCAGCGGTGGCTATGGGCGCAAAGCGCTCACTGATACTGCCTCCCGCCGAGAAAAGACCTATCTCTATACCCTCAAAGGAATTTTCATCGAGCACCTCTATGGGATAATCTTCATTCTTATAGGTCAATTCCTTCCCCATCGAACGCTCCGAAGCAAGGAGTCTTAATTTTCCCACAGGAAAATCCCTCTCCTCCAGAATCTTTATCATCTCATTTCCTACGGCACCAGTGGCACCTAGTACTGCTACACTATATTTTCTCATACGTCTTTATCTCTCCATTTCTAAACTTTCCCCATGGGAATAAACAAAATGAGCATCGCCACGATCACTGATGGTCCGCCCACATGGAACAGTGCAAATCCCTCTTTTCACGATCTTCACAACCCATCCTTCACGGCTGCTATCTTACCTTCACAGGTTATTATCCTTGCATTCCCTTTTGGCTGCTCTCCCTTTAACCACCTTATAGAGCGTCCATCCCGGTCCCGATATACAATAGCCGACGGCAAAGGTGAAAAGCATAATCTGAGGTTCTATAACGATGACCGTAAGGAGACAGACAATCAGGACAAAGGTCATGAAGGGCTTTCGGGAAAAGAAGTTTAAGTCCTTAAAACTGTAGTATTTAACGTTACTTACCATCAATAGTGCAAGAACTACCATGAAGGCAATGAGAGCTGGATGATAGAGATTCCCTTCCCCCCCGAGATAGTCATAAAAGAGGACAGATGTTGCCACAACGCCTGCCGCCGCCGGAATGGGAAGGCCGTTAAAGACCTTGCTGTTGATAACCCCGATCTGAATGTTAAACCGTGCCAGACGAAGGGCTCCGCAGGCTACGTAGAGGAATGCCCCCAGCCAGCCATATCTGCCATAGGGTGAGAGTGCCCAGCCATATGCGAGAATAGCGGGGGCAACACCGAAGGCAATCAGATCGGACAGCGAATCGTACTCCATCCCGAATTTACTGGTCGTATTCGTAAATCTGGCAATCTTGCCATCAAGGCCATCAAGAACACCGGCTATCAGAATCGCAACGGCAGCCCTTACAAAATCCCCGTTCATGGAAGCTATAATTGCGTAAAATCCGCAGAACATGCTCGCCGTTGTAAAGAGGTTCGGTAATAGATAGATCCCTTTTTTCATATTGTCGTGATTGATCGTTCTATTCTTTCTCATATCAATTTCCCCACCTTTGTATGGCCCGCCTGTACCCTGTCTCCAACCTTCACCAAGACTTCAGTGTCAATGGGCATAAAGACCTCCAGTCGCGAACCGAATCGTATAAGACCAAACCGTTCGCCCCGTTTCAGGACTCCCCCTTCTTTTACCCAGCATGCGATCCTGCGCGCCACAAATCCCGCAATCTGCACGACCAGAATCTGCTTTCCTTCTTCCGTCTCAATGACAAGACTGTTTCGTTCGTTCTGTGCAGACGCCTTGTCCAGATTTGCCGAAAAAAATTTTCCCTTCCTGTAGCTGATCGTTTTTATGACCCCCGAACAGGGACACCTGTTAACGTGAACATTGAAGATATTCATGAATATGCTTACCTTCTTGAATGTTCCCTCGATAATATCCTTTTCATCAACCTCTTCTATCTTCAAGATGCGTCCGTCTGCAGGAGATACTATCACACCGGCGTCGTCAGGGATTGTTCTCTCGGGATTGCGTAAAAACCACAACACAAAAAGGGCAATCACTATGAAGAAGACAGTCAGGTATGTACATCCCCACCAGACAGAAAGGGCGACGAGAATCGCCAGGGGCACAACGAATATAAATGCATCGAGAACAATGGGCAATTTTTTATAATCCATAAAATCTCCAGTTACTCTTAAAAAAATTTAGATGATAATCACTCTCATCATTACTTCTCTTTGATTATTTTCACACCCGGGTCTCCTCATGGCCAAAAGTCTTTCATCCCTTTGATTCCGCGTAGGAGGCGCGAAGATATCTGGGAACCACCCCGATCGACTGCAACATACCACCGTCATAATACTTTTTCAATCCAATAAGTCCCACTGCCCCCGCCCTGATATAGTTGAAGGATTGAGGAACAAAGAAGGATTGTTCAGAGAGCCGTTCTCTGATCATACCTTCATAGAGGGTTGCGCCATCTCCGACAAAGAGGGTATCACCATAGAGTTCTTCCACCAACCGCTCCGGTGTCGTCACCCGTTCCTCAACGATCATAGCGGGGATACCCCCTTTTTCTATTCTGTAGAGGGCCGTGTATACTTCCCCCCTTTTGGCATCCAGCATGGGACAGATGGAACATTCAGAATGAGGGATGTTTGAGGCGAGGGCCCTCAGCGAGGAAACACCGACAATCGGCTTTCCCGCTGCAAAGGCGAAACCCTTCATTGTACTCAACCCCACTCTGATGCCGGTGAAAGAACCGGGTCCAACAGTTACGGCAAAGAGGTCAATCTCCGATGGTTTGACCCCTCCCTGAGAGAGCAGAGCCTCTATTGCCTCCAGGAGGGTCTCCTCGTGTCTTCTTTTTGTATTAAAACAGAATTCCGCTCCTATTGACTCGTCATAGAGGAGGGCGACACTTGAAGATTCTGCCGAGGTATCGATTGCCAGAATTTTCATCGTCAACCGCTCACTATCCGTGCAATATCGTTGTAAAAAACAAATACCATCAAAAGAATGAGGAGGAAAAAGCCCACCTGTTGAGCCATCTCTCGCCACTTCATGTTAATCTCTTTTCTCGTCACGATCTCAATGAGGTAAAACATCAAGTGTCCGCCATCAAGAACGGGTATGGGGAGGAGATTCAGCACACCGAGGTTTATACTGAGGACAGCCATAAAGAATATAAAGGGGATGATCCCCTGCTTTGCATATTCACCGGACATCTTGGCTATCATGATGGGTCCGCCCAGCGTACTCGGTGAAATAACACGTTGAATAATCTTTACTATGCTCACATAGGTTAATTTCGTAAACCACCATGTCTGCTCAGCCCCTTCCACAACCGCCTTGAAGGGGTTCAATCTCACGGTAACCATTTCGGAAGAAGACGCTATGCCTATCTTATAGGATTCTACCTCTTCACCAAATATATTTTTCCCCTTCACCGCCCCCGGTTTAACAACGACATCGGATATTTTGTTGTCTCTTTCGATGGTGATGGTGAGATCTCTGCCCTTGCTATCCTTTATGATTGCAGCCATGTCAGACCAGTACAACACCTCTGCACCGTCGACGGCAAGGACCAAATCCCCCTTTTCTATGCCCGCTTCAAAGGCGGCCGCGCCATCCTGGATGCCTCCCACCCGCGTTGTAAGAGTGGGGACACCGATTGTGTATATGATGGAAAAAATGACGATTGCGAGGAGGAAATTAAAGAGAGGACCGGCAACCACGATTGCGATCCTTTTATATACCGATTGATTCTGGAACGATCTCCTCTCGTCTTCCGGTGAGAGTTCTTCATCTCCCTCCTCCCCAAGCATTTTCACGTATCCTCCAAGGGGTATGGCTGAAATGATATATTCCGTCTCTCCAATCTTTTTTCCTAAAACCCTGGGACCGAAACCGAGGGAAAACTTCAGGACACCCACTCCCGACCATTTGGCCACAAGAAAGTGCCCCAATTCATGGACAAAGATCAATACTCCCAGCAGAATTATTACCGATATTATACTTGTTCCTATCACAATTGTATGTCTATCCTCCCAATTATTTTTTCAGCCATTTTCCGTCCCCACCCATCCGCTTGAATGATGCCTGAGATCGATTTCTCTTCCTCCCCTTTGTGGAGACCCATCGTTTTTTCAACAACTCCCGCAATGTCGAGAAATCCTATGCTCCCCTTTATAAAGGCATCGACGGCCACTTCATTCGAGGCATTCAATACGGCCGGCATGGATCCCCCCTTTTCGGCCGCCTCATATGCAAGCCTGAGGGCCGGGAATTTATCGCAATCGGGGGAGAAAAATTCCAGCTTTCCTTCCCTGCACAGATCGAGTGAGGTCGCTCCACTGCAAGACCTTTCGGGATATGAAAGGGCGTATGATATGGGAACCCGCATATCGGGGACCCCGAGCTGTGCTATGACGGAACCGTCTTTGTACTCTACCATTGAATGAACTATGCTCTGAGGATGAATAATGACGTCGATCCTGGAAACATCGAGATCAAACAACCACCTCGCCTCTATGATTTCGAGTGCCTTGTTCATCATCGTTGCGGAATCTATGGTTATCTTTTGCCCCATCTCCCAGTTCGGGTGTCTGAGGGCATCTTCCACGGTTACATCCTTTAATTGTTCCTTCGATGTTTCACGAAAGGGACCGCCCGATGCCGTGAGTATAATTCTCTTTACATCTCCCTTATTATGACCAAGGAGACTCTGAAAGATTGCGCCATGTTCGCTGTCCACGGGAAGGATTTTTACGTTTCTCGATGCAGCCTTCTCGATGACGATAGGCCCCGCCATGACCATTGTTTCCTTGTTGGCAAGGGCGA
>Ga0307990_1002404_pt1 | contig 14992 bp, 8 predicted proteins | sample EllFjometagen129_FD_203168 | JGI IMG/M metagenome (GOLD analysis project Ga0307990, IMG submission 203168) | Marine microbial communities from Ellis Fjord, Antarctic Ocean - #129 | ecosystem: Environmental > Aquatic > Marine > Unclassified | place: Southern Ocean | collected 2014-10-08
ATTTTCAAAGGTAATATAATTATCTGTCTGTATCTGCTTAAAGATTTTATCCTCAAGCCCCGTTAAATAAACATCTTGATCTTCGGTTTTCATAGGGGTCTTTGAGGGGGTTTTTATAGGGGTCTTTATGGGGGTATGGCGCATCTCCACCTTAAAAAAGTCACCTTTTTCGGTTATGCTATAAGAGACGCCGGGATAATCTGTCAGCATTTTTCGAATTCTTATAAAACCTGTCCCATATTTTTCGATATCTCCCATCAGGTAGAACGATTCTGCAAGCAGCTTGTTGCGGATGGACGATACGTAATCATCCCGTTCAAGTTCTTCAATGGTCAGGTCGCCGTAAATCCTGCCCGGATTGGTAAATACAATCCTATCGTCAAAAATCTTAATGACGATATCCGATGAATGCCTGTAATCACGGTGAACAACAGAATTTAAAAGCAACTCACGAATGGCCTCCAGCGGGTATTGCCACTTTTCCTTTCGTTTTAGGCTCCCATCGAACCGGTAGGAAAGACTGATATGCTTCTTGATAAAGATCATGGCTTCATCAAGAGCGACAAGAAGAGGATCTTTTATCAACAGATCATCGATAATCGTATCTTCGGATTTAAACCTTCCGATATGAATGGAATAGCCGTGGTTGCCGAAGAGCAGCATGGCAGCTAGAGTCGGCTTACCGGCCTGGACTAATTTTAGCTTTGTCAGGTTAGTCAGCAGGTCATCTTGAAGATTAATCCGACCCCTTGAGTTTGTTGTTTCAATAAATCGTTCCAGCAGGGCGTTATCCAATGAAGACAGGTTTTCTTTCCACGGATAGGCATCATAAGAGATACTTAGACCCTGTTGCTGCAGGTCCACAATTTCATCCAGTGAGAGCAGGTGATTGCTGTTCTTAACCCGTTTGTAATAACGGTTCTTAAAGGAGATCGGTTTTACGGGATACTCACTTATTTCGAATATCAGAACGGTCTTTCCATCAATCTCATGTTCATCAACATTGGGCATAATTTGGGGATAGGTGGCAACCTTGATATCATTGAGATACCGCTGCACTGTTTCCGGGGAAACTTCGACACCGCATATATGTCCTTTGCTATCTACGCCGGCGATGACCTTACCACCCTTTGTGTTGGCAAATGCCACCAGGGATATAATGGCCTCCTTGTTGAACCCTGCTTTGAATTCAACAGTTTCCGATTCGCCGGCCTTCAGCAATTTTATGATATCCATATTTCACCTCGAATCGCCTTTCAAATTCCGCCCCGGCGGTTTCGTAGTCCTTTTCTGCAACAACTGATCCACAGTAAAACCGATATTGCAAATACGTTACAAAAAACCGTTTCTTGGGAATCACGGATAAACGGATCTGGTGGATCCATCATACCAAGCTATTCTCTGCACTGGAGGCAAAGATCATTGATATCCTCAACGCCAATGTCTGCCTCCCCTCTGTCATTCCCGTGGAAACAGGAATCCATATAATCTCCCAGCTCCGTTGCTGGACTGACATCCACAACATCAAGTTCAGATTCATCAAATTCTCTAAAATATCTCTTGCAGGTTTTCATTAAAGTACATGTCCCCTGATTATCTCGTATGTCGGCATTCCCTTACTGTTATTGCAATTAGTGAGGCACCCACCCATTTGTATGATTTGTATGCCTTTAGAGTAATATTCCTTCCCTGGGCAATACTGTCAACTCCCTATCACCGATTGAAATACGGCAACGCCTTTCAAGAAATACAGGGCTCTCGACAGCAACTCCATCGATGTAGGTGCCATGGTTACTGCCAAGGTCATGCAGCCACACATCCTCGGCACAATTGATGAAAACGCAGTGTCGTCTGCTGACGCTCATTTGCTCAAAAACAAAATCGTTTTCTAAACTTCTTCCAATACAGATGATGGGCTTTTTAAATTCCAACCTGTCGACACCATCCTGTTCGACGGTGATGATGTTTCGTTTGCGTTTTCGATTAGTACCATACCTGAATTCCTGAAAAATCATTCTGGATTTCAATGTCACACGACCTTCTCGGTTCCAAGAGGGGGATAATTCTTTGTAAACACCCCAATTGTACAATAAGAAAGGATTTGCTTTGTCCCTTAGCAGAGAAAAATCTTCAGGGGCCTGACCCAGAAGAATAAGGCATAGCATCAGATTGTTTTCAAAACAGTTATTATTTCTGTAGTCTTTAAGAACAACCTCTATAAGTTCAACTGCCGCCTCATACCTGCCCGTTTCATAAAACGATTTTATCAATAAATTGTAGGCCTCGTAATCAGCGGCTTGCCGCTGAAGGTAGTCATGGAACATTGATATTGCCTCGGGAAAACGCCGCTTTTCGAGATAGATCCATCCAAGTTCTTTCTGAATGTTTACGCGCGGATTGAGATGCACGGCCTGCTCGAAGAGCTTCTCTGCGCGCTCAATCCTTTTGAGGAGCAATTCACATTTCCCCGCGACAATCAAGGCCCCAAGACAGTGCGGATCTTGACCGAGGGCCTGTTCGCTTATCTTCAGGGCCGTCACATATCGTCTTCTTGAAAGATACCATTCCGCTTTCAGGGTCGCCTTGTGCGCCTGTATTCGGTTTCGGCTGAAAATATAGGGAACATGTTTGGATTCAAGCGCCTCTTTAAATTCCTGCATCTTTTGAAATCGCAGTTCCGGTTTGGGATGAAGCGCTTTAAGTACGATCTCTTTGAGCCATCCGGGTAATTCATCGGTGACAAAATCCAAGTGCACCTTTGCATTCAGTAAGTCGTCTTCGGGCATGTGGAGGAAAGGATTTTGTCCAGTAATCAGTTCAAGCAGGGTAACACCCAGCGCATAGATATCAACCCGCCCATCCGTCCGGGAAACGCTCTCGTCTGGGAGAAAGAGCTCTGGACACATGTAGGAGGAGGTTCCTGCGCGCGTATTGGCAACGCCGAAATCAGCGATTTTAGGTGTCCCATCGCGGCTGAAAAGAATGTTTCCCGGTTTCAGGTCATGGTGAACAATGCCATGATCATGGACTCTCTGCAGAGTACTACAAAGCTTGATTACCCAACCAGCGGCCATTTCCGGCCTTACCCTGCCTTCTGTCTGTAGGAATTGGCGAAGAGAACCTCCTGAACAATATTCCATAACCAGGAACAGGGTGTTCTTGTTTTTGAAATGATGATAGAAACCAACCACATGGGGATCAGCAAGGGACGAAAGAAAATCCATTTCTTGAATGAGATATTGTTCTCTGGCGCCTTCATCGATTTCCAGACATTTAAGCGCAACATAGTGCTCTTCCAGCAGGATATCCTGGGCAAGATAGACCTGTCCAAAGCCACCTTCCCCAAGCTTTCGGACTAGGAGATATTTATTGTCTAGAGTATCCCCGTTTTTAAAGTTTTCGTCCATATCAAGCAAAACGTTTCGGCCTATTTGGTTATTCCCTTAACAACATCAACTTAGTATCCTGTCACCGGAATACACCCCCGAAATTTATAAGATGTCCCCCTATTCCCTGATACTGTATTAAAACGGAACATCAAAAAGTAACAGTTTATTATGGTATGCCAATGCGTCATCAAGCCAGAACTCAACTTCGACTTCTTCAGCATCTTCCTCTATCTTTATTGTAAACGGACTTTTGGCATCAATAGTTTCTATAACCCGGCGTTCTTTCCCTGAAGAAAAGCGCAGAAAAATCGTTGCCTCAAATTGTCCCACATGTTGACTGTTCCGATTGAAATAGAAGGTAATTTCCTGGTGGTCGGTTTCCACAGTATTTACATAAGCCCATTGACGTTCATACATCGAGCTATCGCCTATGCGAATTAAATTGCGCCACTGCTCCTGTAGAGAAGATGGCAAAAGATAGATCAGCGATTGTCTTTCAGCATGGCTTCGACAGGCAATCAATGTTAAATTTTCTTTAAGTGGAAGCATTTCCGGAATTAGCAACTCAGCATGCCGGTGAAATTTAATCTCGCCTTCTACTCTTGTATCATAGCGGCCAGAATGAAATACTTTTTTAAATGGGATGTGATCAAAATCTTTTTCTTTGGGTCCATATCCGGCAGATGGAGAAGCTATGCTGCCATTGGAATACTGAGCATCACCCCGGCTCATTACCTCGTAGGCGTCAAAAAGAAAGAATACCGGCACGGGACAATGCGCATCTTGCCAGCGTTCATTCCGGGGTCTGATTCCTTCACATCTGTACTGAGTTGGTGTTCTGGGTCGATAATATAGCCGAACAAATTTAAGACATTCTTCTCGCGTTTGATCGATAATTTCCCTGCTTGCCCCATTAACCTCAATAGAATCCGAACTCTCAGCCTGATCACGGCTTAACAAACAACCCTCGTTCAGAATAGAAACAGCATTTCTCAGATCCGTGAAAAAGTAAACATACCTGGGCCACCAGGAATGACCCGATAACGACCCCGACCAATGTTCTATATGATCTTTAATCTTTTGGCGCCAATGTTTTTTCATCGCAGCAAACTCAGTTGTTCAGCAGGTTTCTCACCTGAATCTTTGCGAGCTAAAACCAGGGACGTGGATGGTTGATGAATAAAATCGCTGTAATTTTCTGATGAGTCAACAGTTTGAATATAAGGCACATTGATCAACAAAGAAAATATCAGGGCGTGCTCCTTGACAATCCGCCCGGGAGTTTTCTTTGAGGGTAATACTTTGTACATATGCAGGTCATCCCAGAGCATACGTAAGTGTTCAGTTGGAATTTTAATGGTATTCTTGCCTCTGATAAAAACTAAAAAGCCGTTATCCACACCCTTAAATGTGAATTCGTTTTTCTTGACCAGGGTGTTTAATCGCCTGCCCTCTAATTTTTTCAAGTCATCAAGCAACACTTCAAAAGGAATAGCCTGATTAACCGGGAGCAGATGTTCAGGAACAAATCCCGCTTTCTGAGTGCGAATATGTATATACACAGGAATAGTAAGCGCCTTCAAATATTTTTCCATTACAGGGCGTACCTGTGTTTCCCAATCCAGCCCCCCGTGACCTGTGCCCAACTGAGGAAAAGATATGCTTGTAATCCCCATTTGTTCATAGCATTCAATAAATTTTTTCAAACCCGCTTCTATGTACTCAGGCTTTGACGGATGCCGCCAGTGATTCTTGGTGGGAAAATTCAAGATATACCGATCCCTGGCTTTATAGAGCCATAGCATTCCAACCTTAAATTCTTTTGCCTCACACAGCTCACGATATCGTCGATACATTTCAGGATAACCGCACTTGAACTCCAGGGCTATCCCCTTTCCCATAGCCCCCACTACGTTTACAGTATTGACCAGCGTCTGTGCGGGCGATGCCCAGATACTGCTTGATAAATATGTCAACATGGGATTTCTCCTTCGATTTGCACTGTTAAACAACCACTATAATATCTTTTACAGATTTTTAATATGTATATGTTCCCCCGATTTTCACTTATCGGAATTTTCTTTTTAGGGCAAAAACTGTTTTCCTATTTACTCTCCAGAATCGGTTTTAAAATGTCCGGGCTTTTCTCTGCAAAGCTGTTCATCCGTTTTACAATCTCGCTTGGCTCGGTTCCTGTCCCAAGAAAAAGAACATCTTCTGTTCTTCAATATGCTGAAACTCCTCTGCGGCTTGGAATATTCGTCCCGTTTAAATATCGCGCTCCCGAAATTAGTAAGGTGTCCCCCAAATTTCCACGGGATACCGGCAGGCGGCAACCCCGGACGACCGTTGTCATCGGCAATACCAAGGAAGATATAACCGCCGCCAAGATTGTGAAAATCATTGGCAAAAGCGCAGAGGGTGTGCAAAACGGCCTCAGGATTCCAGCCGCGTTTAAACTCAAGCCGCTCCCACTCCACAGGGAGGCCCTGCAGCACTTTATGGATATTGACAGGCAGACTCATATTTTACGGTTCCTTAATCATATAACCGCTGTTCCTTCGATTCCAGAACGGGCTTAATTACTGCGAGGAGTCAAAAAAAACGCTGTCCCTCTTTTCCCCCTCGAATAGGGAAAGCATACAGGAAATTAAATCAAAAGGGCAATTCCCAGATCCGCACTCCATTGAAGATATCTGAATCTATATCTGGCGAATCCATGACCCCTTGATGCAGTTCCACTTTTGTGAACGGTGTGTCCAATTTGTTCTCGCCCCATTGACGGGCGGTTTGTTTGGCGAATTTTTCATCATCCGTCTCGACCATCAAATATCCCATCGGTTCATCTGATTCCGAGACAAATTTCAAAGATATTACTTTCAATTCCACTTTACATCTCCTTCTGATTTTGTTCCCGAACGTCGCTAATCAGCCGCGCGGCTTTTTGCGTCGGCTGAATTAGCGACGTTAAGTGGTTATTTGTTTTACAAATTGCTTTATATTAAGGTCTTTTAATAATTTCACAGCAGCTTTTTCAGAAGCTATAATGCATTGAATGTTATTTTCTAAATGATTAGTCGCAGCAACAACTTTCCCAAATTCCCAAAACAATGTTTTTTGCGGGCTATCATCTTCAATTTCAGGAAAGTAATCGTGGTATTCCTTATATTCAGCCATGCTTTTTCCGAAATTCTGATAACACTCTGATTTGATTTTTTCTTTGGTATCAATAGGCCAATCTTTGCAAATGATCGCAACTGATCCATCTATGCATATTTCTATAAGATCATCAATAATTTCTGTGCTATCATTTGAATTCATCCATTCATGCCAGAAATTTGAAGAATAATGCCTAGCTGTGAGATGCAGAGCCAAATAAATGTATTCTTGCAAAATTGCAAACCATTGTTGATCTCCTATTCCATCTTCGCCGAATTTGGGGTCATCATTCGGTGCGTGAGGCCGAACAGAATTGGCAGCCTCCTGAGATAGCAGAAAGATAGTCTTAGAATATTCTTCTATGGTTTTTATCATTTCATTCTTTCAAACCACTTAACAATGAGTTCAGCGGTTTGCCCGCTGAAACGGCTGGTTAGCAATTGTCATATTTTCTCACTCAACAATTAAGCAACATCCTCTCGCTCTCCTCTATTATTGCTTTTCCCTTTCTATCCCGAGAGATACTAAATTCTTTTCCCCCTCTGTTTGATCTGCCCAAGCACCATTTTGGAGTAACTTATACGATGCCCGAGAGAATCCTTTTTTCTGCGCCGGTGTTAATTTTGGATGTTTTATGAGTTGGGAGACTTCATCCTTTACCTTACTGTAAAAAGTGTCATCACCTGATCGCGACGATAGTGGTAGGAGGGCGGTCAAGAAATACCCTGCGGAGCCGGGATGATTGTTAGCGAGATTTAAAATTGCAATATCAAGCCCTCTTTGGAGCGATTTTCCGTCCGGAAGCGTTCCTTGGTCGGCATGGGCCCGCAAAAAATCCGAGAGGGAAAAGTCGGTTATGGTCGTGTTCGTTGCGCAATCTGTAGTTGCTGGATTCAATTTCTTTTTAATAAGCTTCAGGCTAATTTGCAGACGCTTATTTTCTTTTGCATCGGGAAAGAACTGCAACCGAGACGCTACCTCTGCGTCGAGACGTTCTTCTTCTGCCCGGCTGAGAAGCCTCAAACGTGTCACAAGTGAGTTAAGGGTATGATCCCGACCGGGGGAGGTAGCGGGCGTCCTATCAAGCCAGACGAAGGCGATATCGGCTACTTCTCGCCAGGCTGTATCCCCAAGGGATGGATCACGTAGCAATCTCTTAAAAACAAAATCACTTTCCCTCACCTTTTCGTGTGCCCGAAGCCAGAGAATTGAGCACTTTACGACTTTCTCCCTTTCAGACCCAGTCAGCGTTCTTTCCCCCAGACAGTACTTGAGGAGAAAACTCGCCTCCGGAGAAAGGTAGATCCTTTCAAGACGCAAAATAGCGAGCCTGATACAGTACAATCTCTGGTCTTTGTTCAGGTTGCTTTTCCTCAAAACATTTTTGAGCACAAATTCAGCATCCTGTGCTTCGTAATGTTTGCCGAGCCAAGCAAGAGCGGCAGTTACGGCCTGTTTTGCCGCTTCTTTCGGCAGGTCCGCCCGCCCGAGGAGGGGGGGAAGGACAAATCCTGCGTCGCTTGAGTGTCCATGTTCCGCATGCGCAAGCCAGGCAAGAGCGGCGGTTACGGCCTGCTCCGCCGTTTCTTCCGGCAGGTCCCGCCCGAGGAGGGAGTGAAGGACAAATTGTGCGTCGCTTGATTTTCCATGTTCCTCAACCGCAAGCCAGGCAAGAGCGGCGGTTACTGCCTGTTTTGCCGCTTCTTCCGGCAGGTCCCGCCCAAGGAGGGGGGGAAGGACAAAATTTGCGTCGCTTGATTTTCCATGTTCCTCAACCGCAAGCCAGGCAAGAGCGGCGGTTACGGCCTGTTTTGCCGCTTCTTCCGGCAGGTCCCGCCCGAGGAGGGAGTGAAGGACAAATCCTGCGTCGCTTGAGTGTCCATGTTCCGCATGCGCAAGCCAAGTGAGTGCGGCAGTTACTGCCTGTTTCGCCGCTTCTTCCGGCAGGTCCAACCGCCCGAGGAGGGAGTTGAGGACAAATTGTGCATCCCTTGATTTTCCATGCTCCACATCAGCAAGCCAAGCAAGAGCGGCGGGTACGGCCTGTTTCGCCGCTTCTTCCGGCAGGTCCAACCGCCCGAGGAGGGGGGGGAGGACAAATCCTGCGTCGCTTGATTTTCCATGTTCCTCAACCGCAAGCCAAGTGAGTGCGGCGGGTACGGCCTGTTTCGCCGCTTCTTCCGGCAGGTCCAACCGCCCGAGGAGGGGGGGGAGGACAAATCCTGCGTCGCTTGATTTTCCATGTTCCTCAACCGCAAGCCAAGTGAGTGCGGCGGGTACGGCCTGTTTCGCCGCTTCTTCCGGCAGGTCCGACCGCCCGAGGAGGGAGTGAAGGACAAATCCTGCGTCGCTTGAGTGTCCATGTTCCGCATGCGCAAGCCAGGCAAGAGCGGCGGTTACGGCCTGTTTTGCCGCTTCTTTTGGCAGGTCCGCCCGCCCGAGGAGGGGGCCAAGGATATATGAAGCATCAAGAATGAGATGATGAACCTCCAGCCATTCCACAGCAGACGTTCCCAGCTTTCCCGCTTTTCCCTCCGGCAAACCTTTCAGTCCCCGGTAAAGGAGGTGCCGCGCCTCGGCATTGCGGCTGTTACGGGCGAGCCACGGGGCAATTAACATTTCCCACGACCTGAAAACCGCCTCGTGCCAGGCAAAGCCGGTCACTACCGCACCCAGGGCATAGGAAACCTCATCGACATCATTCTGCAACAGAGTCTTGCCCAGTTCACTTGCATGCTGTTCGAGCCAGTCGGCAAAGGATTTTTGCAGTTGTTGCCGTACACCTTCCGGTAATTCGACCTGCCCCAGAATCCTGTCAAGGGAAACAGAGAAACGACCCAGGACACGGGGCGATGATTTCCCGCTGTTCAAGACCTGTTCCGCCAGTCCCGGCCTTATTAATTGCCATGACAGATCACAGAGGGTCAGTTCCAGTAGTTCATCCGCAACAACATCATGAGGTGCGGACAGTAAATTTTCCCGCTCTTCGAGCCATCCGGAGCGCATGAGTGATGTGAGCAGGAGCAGCGCCTTTTGTGCAGACGAGGCATTCCCGCAGACGCAAACCTTCAACGTATTTTCAAGTACAGCCACCATTTCGTTTTGCCGCAGGGGGGCTGCGGCAAGTCCTGCGGCTGCGGCTATCATTAGTGGTCCCGGGGTCGGCGGAAGAAGCTCCTCGGTAATTTTGGGCGTGAGTCCGTCTTCCTGAAAACGCCTGTTTATCCAGCTTTGCAAGTCTCCTCCACGCAGACGGGCGACTGTAGACGCATCAAGCCGCCCTTCAACCGCATACCGTTCCAGTTCGCGAGCGATGAACATACCGATGATGGGCCGTGTTCCGCATAATTCCTTCACCCGTGCTGCGGTAAGGAGATATGATGCCTTAGGGGCAAGGGTCTCCTGGAGATGCGTCGATATCAATTCTTCCCTATCATGGAGAAATAGTTCTACTGTTGAAAAGAGGGCGCTTCGCTCCATGTTGGCATGCCGGAGAAGGATGCCCGGTCGGGCATTTGCCAGAAGGGCAATGGGAAGAGAGCGAAGTTTGGCATTTGGGAGGAAGCGATGGCGTATGGTGCCCCAGTCAATGCCACCCAATTGTTCTAGGTAATCAAACACCAGAAGGGTTGGTGTAACACCCTGAAGCACAGCGTTTTCAATATCCTGAACCGTAACTGCCGGTTCGCCAGGTGTAATGTGCAGCACCCGCCACCCTTGATGGTGGGCAAGCTTAGCCACTTCGAAACAGGCACGGGTCTTGCCAACGCCCCCGGCGCCAACCAGCATGACGCCTTTGCTCCCAACGTCTTGTATAAGCCTGTCGAGCATCTTGCGGGGATGGGTCGGATCGTCAATATGCGGGTATATATAGGAAAGGTTCTCCTCTTTCAGATACTCTCGAAAACCGGACAATCCCGCCTCATGGGCTTCATGACCGATTATTCCGGCATGGCCGATACCCAACCAGCCGTCAACCAGCCGTGAATGCTCGTTGAGCAGCGGTTGCAGGTCGCTCCAATCCAGCAGATGTGTCCGTCCAATCGCAGGTTTTTGATTTGCAGGGAGGTTTAAGAAAAAATCTGCAATTGATATCCCCAAATCAGTCCGCGACTGGGGGTGAGGCATTACTGCGCTGACAATGTAGAGATAACTCTTTGCAATTTTCCAGGGTTGAAACGTTCCTGTCCAGCCTTTGGCAGCCTGATCAGTCAATTTTTTTTTGACTCTGTTCCACCCCGCCATGACATTGTTTATGACACCGCCAAGCGTGTCGTCGTGATCCTTGCATTCAACAATTAGAGGGAAGGATAACCCCAAAAAAGATTCGTTGGGGTCATTTCCGGCATCGACAAAGGTATCGATGCCGCCATCTTGACCTTTCGTGGGTGAGACGTGAACCCGTGTGCCAAATCTCTCACGCAAAAATGCACCAACAAACTGCTGAAACAAATCTGCCCTCTCCTCGTAATGACGTGCAAGCGGCCCCTCAAAGTCAGATTTGTGAAAATGTGGTTTGAATGTTTTTACGCTCATGGCACCAGCGTGTTCACCTGGGTCTTTCTTTATTGCTTTAATTTCGGCGTAACCAGTTATTGAGCGGATATGGATATCATCACCTTTGTAATGATATCCGCCTTTTTAAATCTAGGGAGGGTTATGTTCACCGCCCCTTGTGATTTGTTGGGTCGCATATTAAATATTCACTATTTAAACAAAACAGCCTTAATATCATTGCTAATATTTAAGATGTGTTCCGTGCTTCATTTATTTACTTTCCAGTATCGGCTTTAAAATATCCGGGCTTTTTTCTGCAAAGCTGTTCATCCGTTTTACAATCTCGCTGTCAGGGTTTGACCAGCGTTTATTGAGTTCTTCGATTATATTTTCTTTTTGCTCGTCCGGCAACGGCTCAAAATCATCTTCGCCTAACACCTCTTTTAAATCCTTCTCAACAAATTTCAGAATGGCGATTTCTTTTTCTTTCATGTGGTCGGGGAAGTAGAGTTCAAAGACAAGGGAATCAATGATATTGGTAAAGATGGATTCATAAAAGCTTGAGGCAATTAATGTAGAGGCTAACTCATAAATAAGCTTGAAAAAACTAACGTTAATCGTAGTTATATTTTTCGTTATCGGAAACTCTTTAATGTCTTTAACTAAAATTTTTGGGAAATCGCCTTTCGTAGCTTTTGGAGAAGCATTAAAATGGTAAAAAGAACCCAACTTAGAGTTCAAAATCATTGATGCTGCTTCTAAAGAATACTTTGATTCAAGTACAATTATTATAGCAGGATCATTATATGATTCAGATTCGGTTATTGCCGAATAGATTGATGGGTTAGTTATTTCTCTTATCAACATTCTTCGCTTTTTAAAGTATTTTGGCTTTCTTGGATTTGCGATTCCTTTACAATAATCAATATATTCCTTTCCGTTCCATTCAACTTTATATTTTATTACATCTTCTCCCCAAAGCCATTTTTTTAATCCATCGCGGTATTCTTTGAAATGATAAGCCCTTGTTTCTATTATTTTTGAATCTTGGCCTTGATACTTATCATAAGCAATTAAACCCTGAGAAAAATCTGGGAAAAAGGAATTTAGCGGCTTAGAAGAGTTTTTAATTTCAGCAACTGCATTAATCACATTTTGGGGCAATTTAAACGCTAAGGCCCAATTTTGAGAAACGCTGCTTAATAGGGAACGGTTCAACATTTTAAACTCTTGATTTATAAAATCGTGTAATCTTAAATACTCATTATCGGTAGGCAAATACTTAATATTATCTGTTTCACCGAAATGATTGAAAACGAAAACCGAATTCCGAATTGTTGCGCCTTCAAATAATGAATAGTTAGTAAAATCTATTATCGAGCCGACATTCCAGTAATCTAAAATTTCAGCGCGATACTTTTCAGCGAAAACATTGAACAAATATGTATTTGGAACTATGTATGACAGCACACCTTTGCTTGATAGAATTTTCTTAGATACTTCAATAAAAAAGTAATAGATTTCGTAATCAGGTACTTTAGGAAGATGTAATAAAACTTCTTTTCTGTCCGATCCTTTTATTGAGACACCATACGGCGGATTTCCAATCACAACATCAAATCCATCCCTGATATCAAACATCCACTCCGGGTCAAAGAAAGGAGACGATCCATTCTGATCATAAGGATCCCAGCTTGCCAGCTGACGTGCAGTTCTATTTTCCCACCCTTCTTCTATCAATACCTCCGCAATCTGCTCTCGCAGTGTTTTGTCTTCGTCTCTTAGCTCTCGTTTTCGTCCTGGAGATTTTGAGCTGAAGAGTTTATGCCGAACTTTTTTGAGATTGTTCTCCAGCTTTTTTATTTCGGGATTGTCAAACAGCTCTACTTGCTCCTTGGGTTTTTCTATTCCAATAAGGGTATTAGCGGCCACAAATTTGGTTTCAAGATTTGGCAGCGGCCTGATTCCAAAATTATCTTTGTTTTTATCTACGCTCTGGTCAACTATTAAAGAGATAAAGAAACGAAGCTTGCTTATCTGGGTTGCAATAGGCTGAATATCAACACCATAAATACAATTCTCAAGCAGATAAAGCTTTCGCCCATAATCCAGCTCATTGTTTTCAAATGAATCCTCAATATCCTTTATCTGTTCTCTGAGTTCCTTTACAATACTTTGACTTCGTGAGTTGTCTTCAATCTCTTCCGCTTTTTCAATAGCTTCGTTTACTTTGTCAATCTGACGTTGTTTCCACTGTTCATTGCCGGGGTCGAGTTTGTGAAGCAGATGCACCATTTTCTGCAGGATACCCATGGGGAAAGCGCCGGAACCGCAGGCGGGGTCGAGGATCGAGCAGGCGTCTATAGCCTTGATAATCTTTTCTTTGATTTTGCTTTCCTGAAAAGGCTGAATATTATCAAATGAGATTAATTGGCGCAGTTTTGTATCTAATTCATCGGCATCTTCAATGTCTCCGGAAAGTTTGTTCTTGAAATAGGCTATCAGACTTTCATCCACCATATAATTTACAATTTCTCTCGGTGTATAAAAGGAACCGGTCTGTTTTCTGGCCGTGGTTTTTGTCTCCGGGTTGTAACTTGCGAGCAGGTTTTCGAATACTCTGCCCAATAACTCCGGGTCAAGAGCGACATCTTCTTCAATAGGTGTGTTCTCAGTAATGGTAAATTTATAAGAATTGAGGATATTGATCAATCCCTTAACAGGAGCTTCTTTGCAAGCCTTATTGTTACTTCCATAATCCTCACTTAAATCAACATGCTCTTCGGCTCCAAAAAATATATAATCGGGAACCACCAACTTATTATCTGTTTTGTCAGAAAAACCATCCTGATATATAATTACATCCCCGCCCCGCCTGCCTTTCAGTTCCGGATCAGGTTGATCCAGGCATTCAAACAATCCGCCATTTATAAAGGGAACAATATCTTCAACAAGTTTTATAAACTTACCGGGATCTTTGAAGCAGCTTTCATACCGCATCAGATTAGTAACATTCATATGCTGCTTGTCTTTGCGAAATCCTCTTTTACCCATTGTCTGGTTAAGAGTGGCAAAGAAGAGATTTTGTAAAACGGCCTTATAGTATGTACTGCCTTTGTCTTGTTCATCAAAGAGATCGCCCAATTTTTGCGGGTGAAATTCTTTTAACAGCGCCTCTTTGATATACGTCGTTTCAAACAGCTCTTCCGGTATAAGTTGTTTCTCTTTCACAAACCAGACAAACAGAAAGCGGGTCAAGAGACGTATAAGATTTTTCGCGTTATGTTCCTTGACTCTCTCGTCTTCTTGAAACAGTCCATTCTGGTCTGCATTAAGAGAAGCACCCGGAAATGTTACGTTCTTTAATGCCCAGAAATACCAGTTGGAAAGTTCCTTATAGAACTCCCTGTTAAGGACGGATACGTTAAATACTTCCTGCCAGTATTTATAAAGTTTATCAAAAGAATCAACAGCATTTCTGCCGAAGCGAGTAATCGTCAGTTCTTGGAGGATTTTCTGGTGACCGGTGTGAGGCTTGTTTACTTTAACATCCCGGAGCAGGGAAACTTTTCCCGCCTTTTCACCCTCGCGCCATTCCTGTTTGTATTTCTGTCTTTCCGCGTTCGCAAAAGCAATATATTGATTATATCGGAAAACAATCACAACAGGCGTGTAGTGAAATTCCCGGTTGAACGCGCGGGTAATTTCGGCAAGCTGTGATCTGGTGGGGAGCAAGCCGTTTCCCCGCTCTTTTAGCGTGACACCAAATAGTAAAAGACCATCGTAATCGGTTTTTATTTGATCAGTGTTTATGCTTTTCTTTCCTTCAAAAGCGGCGTCATCAACCATCCCGAGGGAGTAAACATCTTCCATCAACTCAAATGCCGGAAATGTCTTTGAAAGAATGTCCCGCGGCCTTGCGGGTTCTTCTGCTATGTAATTTACAG
>Ga0307990_1002405_pt1 | contig 14992 bp, 12 predicted proteins | sample EllFjometagen129_FD_203168 | JGI IMG/M metagenome (GOLD analysis project Ga0307990, IMG submission 203168) | Marine microbial communities from Ellis Fjord, Antarctic Ocean - #129 | ecosystem: Environmental > Aquatic > Marine > Unclassified | place: Southern Ocean | collected 2014-10-08
TCCGCTTCTATAGCTTTAGAAATAGCTAATTGCATTATCTCTTTACTAGTCATGATTATTATATAATTATATTATTATAATTTAAGTTTCTCTGTCTACATCTAAACCTCTCAATCTTTTAATTCTCTCTTCTATAGGTGGATGTGTGGCAAAAACTCGACTAATAGCACTACCATTTTTATTTTTTTTATTTAAAGGCGAGGCTATAAATAGATGAGCCGTTGATTTATTAGCTGTTTTTACCGGTAAAGGATCGGCGCTAATCTTCTCTAAAGCTCTAGCTAAACCCTCTGGATATCTAGTTAAAAGAGCTGCGTCAGCATCAGCTAAGTATTCTCTTTGACGAGAAATAGAAAATTTAAGTAAATAAGCAAAAATTGGAGCTATTATAATTAAAGCTAATAATATAATACCTGTCCAACCCCCATTTTTTTTATTATTTCCTCTAAAAATACTAGCATATCTTAAATAATCAGCTAACATAACTATTCCTCCTACTAGAACAGTTATTAAAGTTGCCAGTAATATATCACGATTGCCAATATGAGACAGTTCATGAGCAATTACTCCCTCCAGTTCACTTCTCTCTAATTTATTTATAATCCCCGTAGTTAAGGCAACTACTGCATGATTTTTATCTCTACCTGTAGCAAAAGCATTAGGTGAGTTATCTTCAATAATGTATATTTTAGGTAAAGGCAAGCCTGCAGTAATACACAAATTTTCCACTAATCTATATATCTCCTTGTTATCTTCAAACTTCAGCTCCTTAGCTTTACTAAAAGATAAAATTAATTTATCACTATACCAATAACTACCTACAGTTAAAGCTAAACTAATAATTACAGCAAAATATAATATGGAACTATCGTCATATATGTAGCTTATACCCCAGCCAGCTAAAATAAACAGAATAAAAAATAAACTAAGTAATAGATAACTCTTATTCTTGTTATTCTTAGCTTTAGTGTATAGACTAGACATAAATTTATTTAAAGTAATTATTAACTACAAGTGCGACATTTTTTTAGTAGACTTAAACTTAAAAATCAACCTTTACTGGTTCAGCTTCACTACTTTCAATTTCAAAATAATCATATTTTGTAAATTTAAGCTTACTGGCGATTAAATTACTAGGAAATACTTGTATTTTTGTATTAAAGTCTCTTACATTAGCGTTATAGAATCTTCTAGAGGCTTGAATTTTATTTTCAGTATCAGACAATTCTCTTTGTAATTCTAAGAAGTTAGTATTAGCTTTTAAGTCAGGATAACTTTCTGACAAAGCAAAAATTGACTTCAAGGCTGAGCTAAGCATATTCTCTGCTTCAGCTTGCTTTTGCACATTACTACCTTGCTGGTTATTTACAGCTAAATTTCTAGCTTCTACTACTCTTTCTAAAGTTTCTCTCTCGTGTTTAGCATAACCTTTAACTGTTGAAATTAAATTAGGAATTAAATCATAACGTCTCTTAAGTTGTACATCTATATCACTCCAAGCTTCATCCACCCTATTTTTAAGGCGAATTAAACCATTGTAAAGAGATACAATTGCAATAATAGTTACAACTACTACTGCAATAATTATCCACCAAGTTGTTGTCATATATTTATAGATTACGAGCTCTTTTGTAGCTCTAAATTATTAATAATTATTTATTTGATTTTTTCTAAACCGAGCGAAACTATATTATTATTTATTTTAACATTTTTTTGAACAAATAAATCCTCAGCTTGAGAAAAAATAAATTCTTGTGCTAAAACTTCCTCCAACATTTCTTTGCTATATATAGTCATAGCTTCTTGAATTTCTTTATCGTCACTATACCAATAGACTTTTACTGTATCAGAAATAGTTAAAGAACTTTCCTTGCGTAAATTATTTATCAATCTAACAAATTCTCTTTTTATACCCTCTAAGATTAGTTCGGGACTTAAATTAATATCTAAAACTACTTCTAAAATTTCAGCTTTTTCACTTTGTTTAGTAATTACTTCTTTAACATTTAATTCACTTTTTAGTAAGTCTTTTTCAGCTTCACTAAATGTTAAAATCTTATCACAAAATACCGTAACAGATTTTAGTGGCTGTCTAACTCTAAATCCACTTTTATCTCTTTTAGCTAAAGCAAGTTCAACAATTTCTCTAAGAACAACCATTCTCTCTAAAACATTCTTTTCAATACTTTCAAAATCAGGCCAAGGCTCTAAATGAACACTTTTTTCCTTGTCTTGATAGTTATTTCCAGTAATTTTTTGCCATAAATCTTCAGCTAAAAAAGGCATAAATGGAGCAATTATTAAGGCTATTTTTTCAAAAACATAAACCAAAGTACTAAGAGCCTTCTGCTTATCCTCTGCATTTACTCCTTTTAATCTATCACGACTACGCCTAAGATACCAAGTTGATAAATCATCTATTAACTTAGTTATGGGCTTCACTGCTTTAGGTAAACTATAGTCTTCCATCGCTTTGTTTATCTCTGATCCACTCTCATTTACTCTGGAGATAATCCAAATATCTAGAAAATCTTCACTCTTAACTCTAGCTAAACTCTTATCTTCATATAAATTATAGAATTTAAAAACATTATTTAAAAGCATAACAGTTTTACGCTTAGCTTCTAAAACTCCACTTTCTGAAAAATTCATATTATCTGCTAACATCACTGGAGATGATAATAAATAATATCTTAGCGCATCTGCTCCATATTTATCTAATATAAGTAATGGATCAGGATAATTTTTAAGTTTTTTAGACATTTTTTTACCATCTTCAGCTAGAACAATTCCATTAACAATAGTATTTAAGAAAGCCGAGCTATCCATTAAAGCCGTGGAAATAACATGCATATAATAAAACCAAGCCCTGGTTTGATCTACTCCTTCAGCAATAAATTGAGCTGGAAAATTAGCTTCAAATTTATCTTTATTTTCAAAAGGATAATGCATTTTAGCATAAGGCATAGATCCTGACTCAAACCAGCAATCTAAAACATCTTCAATTCTCTCCATAGTACCACCGCAAGCACTACATTTAAACCTTATCTTATCAATTACGTGATTGTGTAAATCACTAATAGTTTGACCAGATAGATCTTCTAACTCTTTAACTGAGCCAATAACTTTTTCCGCTTGGCAACTACTACAACGCCAAAGTGGAATAGGACTAGCCCAAAATCTCTGTCGGCTTATAGACCAATCTCTAGCTCCTTCCAACCATTTACCAAAGCGACCATTCTTTAAATGATTAGGACTCCAGTTTATATCTTTAGCTCTTTGTAGTAACTTATCTTTAATAGCTTCCACTTTTACAAAATATGAAGAAGTAGCATAATTTAAAAGTGGAGTATCGCAACGCCAACAATGAGGATAACTATGTTCATATTTTTCTTTACTATATAGTAAATTGTTGTGAGCTAAATATTTAACAATTTCAATATCTGTAGCCATGTGATCACCTAAAGGCTTTACCATTAAATTAGGAAAATCCTTAACCTCAGCTTTAAAATGACCGCTCATATCAATATGTTGTATAAAAGGCAACTTATACTTCTTCCCTAAATTCAAATCATCTTCACCAAAAGCAGGAGCAATGTGGACTACTCCCGTTCCGTCTTCAGTAGTAACAAAGTCAGCTGAATATATTTTCCAAGCTTGTTCTTTATTTTCTAAATCCTCATCTTTATAGTATGGAAATAAAGGTTCATATTGTAAGTTCAGTAAGTCAGACCCCAAAAGAGTCTCGATAATTTCAAAATCACTATCTTTAAGTACATCTTCTAACCTCTCTTTAGCTAAAATATAGATATCATCATTTTGCTTAATTTTTACATATTCAATTTCAGAAGAAACTGCTAAAGCAACATTACCAATTAAAGTCCAAGGCGTAGTAGTCCAGGCTAAAATATATTCATTGTTTTTATTTTTCAACTTAAATTTAGCAATAACAGACAAATCTTTTATATCCCTATAACCCTCACTAACCTCAGATTGCGAAAGAGTAGTTTCACAACGAGGACAAATGTGCATACTCTTATAATTTTGATAAATTAAATCTTTATCCCACAAACTCTTAAATACCCACCAAATACTCTCCATATAGTCTCTGTCCATAGTTTTATAACTACTATCCATATCTACAAAACGACCTATTTTTCTAATAACTTTTTTCCAGTCATCAGCAAATTCCAATACACGACTCTGACAACTTAAATTAAATTTTTCTACACCTATATCTAAAATTTCTTTCTTGCTACCTATATTCATTTCTTTCTCTACAATGTTTTCTATTGGTAGTCCATGGCAATCCCAACCCCACTGTCTCTCTACTCTATAGCCTTTCATGGTCCAAAATCTAGGTACAACATCTTTTATAACAGATCCGGCTAAATGACCATAATGCGGAGTTCCTGTCGCAAAAGGAGGTCCGTCATAGAAAATATAGTCCCCTAAAGGAGCCTGCTTGTTAACAGATTTTTGAAAAATATGATTTTCTTCCCAAAAATTTAAGACTTTTTCTTCTACATTTTCTTCTACTGATAAGTTATCCTTAATACTCATAAATATTTAATCTAAACGATTTATAATTGATAATATTAAGTATTATAGATAATTAAAGGCTTAAAGTCAATTTAAATATAACACATCAAATTTTAAAACCCTTGACTAAAGACTGATCTAGTGATTAAATAATATAATGCTCATTTTAAAATTATATAATTATGGAAACAGTTGCAATGTTTAATGAATTTGGTATTTATGCGATGGCTCTGGTTACCCTATTAGCTTTAGGGATGATTATTAGGGAATTTATTATTCCCAAAGAGAAAAGAGCGCTTAGAGGAGTAATGTTTTTTGCTCTGATTGTAGCCCTGCTGGCTATGTGGTATGGGGCTAATTTCATGCCTCTTCCCAGTGAATCTTTCTGGGCTGAGCTTTTAACAACAAACTGGCCGTAAAAATATCAAAACAAAAAAATAAGCCACTTTAAAAAATAGAGTGGCTTTTAAATTTTAAAAAATTCAAAGTATTGTTTTAAAATTTGATGTATTATATTTAAATAGAATAGATGCTATAATCCATTAATTTTTTCATAATATATTAACTATTGTATACCTTAAAGGTATTCTACAGTTGAATAATGCAATATCTTTGTGTTTGCTAAAACAACTACTTTCCGCAACACTTCTTGTATTTCTTGCCACTGCCACAAGGACAAGGATCGTTTCTACCTATCTTCTCCCCTAAATCATTTTTAGCCTTAGCGAGAGCAATATGAAATCCACTGTCATTACTTTCTGTCATAGTCTTAGCTGGAGCTTGATAATTTTTAGCTCTATCAGCTAAGCTAGGAGCGGTAAAAAATTCTTGACTCTGCGCCTCTATAGCCACAGCAGTCTTATATATAGAGTACACTACTTGTTTTTGGATTAAGTTCTCTAATTCTTTAAACAGTCTAAAAGCTTCCCTCTTGTATTCCACTAAAGGATCTCTTTGCCCATAACCTCTAAGACCAATTCCTTGTCGCAGATAACTTATAGTCTCCAAGTGTTCTATCCATAGATTATCTATAGAACGAATTAGTATGCCTTTTTCAACTTCAGCAAAATTTACATTTAAACTTTTAAAATTATTTTTTAATGATAAATAAGAATCTTTAGCTAAATTTTTTAATTTATCTAAAATCATTTGCCTCATCTCTTCTTTTTTCTGGCTATTATCTTTTCTAATATCTTCTAACTCTAATAGTAAATCTGTCGGAGCAGAAAAAATAGTCCTACTAACTTCATAAATTTCTTGCAAATTCCAATCTTTTAAATTCTCTGAAGCAGTATGAAATAATACTACATCCTCTATTTCCTGACTAACTAAATTTAATATTCTTTCAGTTAAAATATCTTGCTTATCTTCAGAGCTTTCATAGCTTTTTAATATTTCCCTTCTCCTCTTATAGATAGTTTCCCTATGCTTGTTTATAACATCATCATACTCTACTAAATGTTTTCTCATATCAAAATTATTACCCTCAACTTTTTTCTGAGCTGATTCTAAAGAACGGGATACTAGACTATTTTGAATTGGAGTGCTCTCAGGTAAACGCAATCTACTCATTAAAGACTTCATTCTATCGCCACCAAAAATACGTAGCAAATCATCTTCAGCTGAAACATAAAATTGACTAGAACCTGAATCTCCTTGACGACCAGCTCTACCTCTTAACTGATTGTCAATTCTTCTAGCCTCGTGTCTTTCTGTACCAATGACATGCAGACCACCTAAAGCTTTTAATTCCGTTTGTTCCTTTTCTGTACTCGGGCTACCACCTAAGACAATATCTACCCCTCTACCTGCCATATTAGTGGCAATAGTAATAGCACCCTTAGTTCCCGCTTGGGAAATAATTTGAGCTTCTTTAACATGATTTTTAGCATTTAAAACTTGAGGGCTTAAACCTTCTTGCTCCATTAAATTTACTAAAAATTCATTTTTTTCAATAGAAATTGTACCAATTAAAACCGGTTGACCTAATCTATTTTTTTCTTTTACATCTTTTATAACCGCTTTAAATTTACCCAACTCAGTTCTAAAAATTAAATCACCATTATCTTTTCTAACTACAGGTCTATGAGTTGGTATAGATACAGTCTCTAAATTATATATCTTAAAAAATTCCTCTGCTTCAGTTAGAGCTGTTCCCGTCATACCAGAAAGTTTTTCATATAGACGAAAATAGTTTTGAAAAGTAATCGTAGCTAAAGTCTGAGATTCTCTTTTAACCTCCATACCTTCTTTAGCCTCTATAGCCTGATGTAAACCTTCGCTATATCTTCTACCAGGCATTAAACGACCTGTAAACTCATCAACGATTATAACCTCTCCGTCCTTTAAGACGTAGTCTCTATCTTTTTTAAAAAGTACTCTGGCTTTAAGTGCTTGTTCAATGTGATGGACCTCTTTAATTCCCCCTGAGACATAAATATTTTCTACTCCTAACCATTTTTCCATTTTAGAAATACCTTCCTCCGTTAAAGTGGCACTTTTCATTTTTTCATCTAAATTATAGTCCTTATTTTCTTCTAGTCTCTCTACTAACTGAGAAAATTTAAAATATTTATCCGTTGACTCTTCAGCTGGAGCGCTGATTATAAGGGGAGTTCTAGCCTCATCTATTAAAATAGAATCTACCTCATCAACAATACAATAATTTAAAGGTCTTTGTACGGCATCTTTTAAACTACCTACCATATTATCACGCAAATAATCAAAGCCAAATTCATTATTTGTGCCATAACTTATATCTGTCATATAGGCTTCTTGTCTAGAAATAGGACGAAAATGTTGAAGACGAGGGTCGTAGGCACTATCATCTATATATTCTGGATCATATACAAAAGCTCCATCATGAACAATAACTGAGACACTTAACCCCAAAGCACTATAGACAGGACCCATCCAACCTGCACCAACTTTAGATAAATAATCATTGACAGTTACTAAGTGAGCCCCTTTGCCAGAGAGCGCGTTTAAAAATAAGGGTAAAGTAGCAACTAGCGTTTTACCTTCTCCAGTTTTCATCTCAGCAATTTTACCTTGATGTAAAACTAAACCACCGATAAGCTGAACTTTATAATGTCTTAAACCTAATACTCTACGTGAAGCTTCTCTAACTAAAGCAAAGGCCTCAGGTAAAATGTCATCTAAAGTCTTACCTTGACTTACTGCTAATTTTAAACTCTCAGTCTGTTTCTTTAAATCTTCTAAAGACAGAGATTTCATCTTCTCTTCTTTCCCTTCAACTTCCTTTATTACAGGCTCTAATGATTTAATAATTTTAGCATTAGGATCGCCCAAAATTTTTGTAAATAATTTCATAACAAATATTTATTCAAATAGTTTTATCTTATTAAACTTCTAGCCTTTCTTTGCTTAGAAGCTTTCTTCTCCTTATATTTTTTAATTATCATATCTAAATGGTCTTTAACTTTATCAATTGCCTTATATAACTCTTCAGCATTTTTTTCGACTCTAAGTAACTCACCAGGAACATCTAAATTTACCTCAGCTCTATATATTTTTCCACTATGCCCCTTACCCGACTCTAACTCTACCTCAAAATCACAATTAATCACCTGAACATTTACTAAATATTTCTCCAACATATTCATCTTTTTTTCAATATAATCCCTTAATTCATTAGTCAATTCAAGTTTTGTAGCTTTAATATTTACATTCATATAGTTTAGATTAATAATAAGTTAATTAATTTTACTATTTAAAATTCTTAGGAAAAAAACCTAGCTATATCTTTAAAGGTAACAAATAAAACTAATAGCATAAGCAACATAAAGCCTAAATTGTGAATAGCATTCTCAACTTCTTTCTTTACCGGTGATCCTTTAATTTTCTCTATCAGTAGAAAAAGTAATCTGCCACCGTCTAAAGCAGGAAAAGGTAAAATATTTATCACTGCTAAATTTAATGATAATAGAGCAGCAAACTGTAATAGATAAGTAAAACCCATGCGAGCAAAACGTCCCGTTAAATCAGCAATGCCAATTGGACCAGCTAGTTGAGCGGTAATTGGTTCGGAGATAAATAGACTTTTTATAAGCCCCAAGAAACCTAAAATAATTGCCCAAAGATAAAATATCGCTCCTCTCATACCCTCCCAAATTGCAGAAAAAAATGTCAACTTAACCATGCCTGTCGCCGCCATAGCTATACCTACATAGCCTTTACCGTCTTTATCATTAGGAGTTAAATTTAAAGTTAAACTTTCATTTTGTCTAATAATTTCAAACTCTAATTCTTTATTAGGGCTTCCGGCAACAATAGACTGTAATTCTTCTTGACTATCTATAGTCTCACCAGAAATTACAGAAATAATATCACCCATTTCCAAGCCTCCTGCTTTAGCAGCTGAGTTAGGTAAAACCTCTACCACCTGAACTTGAGCTTGACTAACTTGAGCGCCTTTAGGCAAATTATCCGTACCTGAGGGGAAACCTATCATATAACCAACAGCTATTAAAACAGCAGCTAAAACAATATTCATAAATACACCTGCTGATAAAATAAGGGCTCTTCGCCAAGCTGGCTTAGAACTAAAACTATCTTCATCAGCTACGTCATCACCATTTTCACCTTTAATTTTTACAAAACCTCCCAAAGGTACGTAGTTTAATGAGTATATAGTACTTTTAGCATCCTTAACTTCTTTACTACCTTTAACTTTCTTCCACTTGCCATCATTAGACTTATAAAACCCAATAGCACGAGGAGGAAAACCTAAACCAAATTCTTCAGCTTTTACCCCGTTTTTTCTAGCTACTAAAAAATGTCCTAATTCATGAACGAAGACTAAAACCGCCAAAACGGCGATAAAAATTAAAACTGTATATAAAATTGCCATAGAAATATTTATTATTTAAGTTATTAAACTGTCATTATATCCTCTTCTTTTTTATCTCGCAAGTTTTTTAATTGATCATTTAGATCAGAAATAGTTTCATCTAATTCTTTAATATATAAAAACTTGTCATCCTCAGTTATATCCTTCTCCTCTTCAGCATTTTCAATATCTTCTTTTATTTCTTCTCTAATTTGCCTTAAAACAATTCGAGATTTTTCTTGTTTTTCATTAAGTTTTTTTACATACTCAAGGCGACTTTCCTCTGTAAGCTGAGGAATAATTAGTAATAGCTTATCCCCTTCGTTTCTAGCACTGAGTCCTAAATTAGCTTCAGTTATGGCTTTTTCAATATTCTTTAAAACTGACTTATCCCAAGGGGTTACGCTAATAGTTTTAGCGTCCATAACGGAAACATTGGCCACCGCTTGTAACTTATTATTTATACCATAAGCATCTACTGAAACACTATCTAAAATAGCTGGGTTAGCCCTACCAGTTCTAATGGTAGAGATTTCTTTTTTAAAAAATTCAATAGCTTTGTCAAATTCTGTTTGTTTTTGAGAAATAAATTCATTCATATAATTGAATATTTAATATTATTAATTATTAGATTATTTTACTTCAGGTTGCTGTCTTACCCCTAAATAGATGGCCCTAGGATCACTTTGATCAACTACAATATCAGAGGTCATTCTAGCTGTTGGCAAGTCTACAACTGTCCAGCTAAGTCCACCGTCTAAAGATCTAACAAAAACTGACTTAGTGCCATAATATATCTCATCAGGATTACTCACATTAAAATCCATGGCTAAAATATCTGATTTATTAGCTGCGGTTAAAAGATCAATTTTTTCCCAACTTAAACCTCCATCATTAGAGCGAATTAAAAACTTATTTGTAGCCCAGATTATAACACTGGAATCTTTAGAGAATTTTAAATCAACAAAATTCTTACCAATATCAATACCCTCAAAGTTATTTTTTAAATTAGGTAAGTCTGATGTCTCTAAACGATTAGGAAAACGACTTAACTCTTCAAAGCTAGGAATACTGTCTGAGCTAAAACGATAGAGATTGTTTCCTGAGCTAACTACAAATATATCTCTACTATCACTAGGGTTGATAATGATATCCTCTATAGCCCCTTTAAAGATCTTAATTCTTTTCCAACTTCTACCATTATCTATACTCTTAAACATATCCTTATTACTAGTACCCACATATATATTACTAGTATCATAATGATCAATGGCTATAGCAGTTACTTTAACTCCAGGATTCGGGTCTAAATAGACTTGTTCCCAGCTACGATTACAGTCAACACTTCGCAGTACCTTATTTGAAACTGTAGCATAAATAGTACATTTATCTTTAGGGTCTACCACCACATCTAAAATAGTAGAAGAACCTAACTTGTCCGCCTTCTGCCAACCTTTAGCAATATTATAGGTATAGTATAAGCCGAGGTCATAACTAGCTAAATAAATCGCCTGAGCATCATTAGGATCAACTGATAATTCTCTTACATTTATATAACCAATACTCTTGTTACCAGAAACATCAGGCATTTTAGTCATATGTACCCAACGTTGCCCTTGGTCAGTACTAACATACACTCCGCCATTATCAGTCATATCTACACTATCTTTCTTTTTAACATTAAAATCTAGACTACAACCACTTAAAAAAACTAAAGATAAAAGTGGAATTATTAAAAGCTTGTTTTTCATGTTTTTAAATTATTTAAACAAATTAAAGATTAATAACTAACTCCTCTAAGGCAGTCTTAGCGTTAACATTAGCCTGTAGGTATTTTTTAATTTTATCAGATAAATCTAGAGCACTAACTATTTTTTGACTATCATTCTGAGAAGGAAATTTATCTTTCAAGGCTTCAAAAGCAATTAAATCAGCTTGACCTTGATCTACTAGGAGTAAATCTCGCAGGACTAAGTCCCAAGTAGATAAAAGATCAAGGGCTTTATCCTTAGCTTCTTGACCATAAAACTTATTCCCTAAATATTTATCTAGATTTTCTAGTCGCTGTGAAATATCTTGAGAGAAAAAGTCTAAAAATAAAGAAGCTTTTTCAAGTAAGTTACTATAAAAGTCTTCATCCTCTAAAAGTTTTACCGCTAAGGCAGGCTTACCTAAAGCTAGTCTAGCTACTTGTTTAGCTTTCACCCTGTCAGCTCCATAGAACTCAACTAAATAATCATAAATTACTTCACTAGAAGTAGGATAAAAATTAACTACCTGTGATCTAGACCTAATTGTTGGTATAATTTGCGATATCTTATTAGTCAAAAGTATTACAGTAACTTTCTTTTTAGGTTCTTCTAAAGTTTTCAGTAAGGCATTAGAAGCTCCTAAACTAAGTTTTTCTGCCTCTCTAATTATTCCTACCTTATAGTTATTTAAAAAAGAACTTAAATTAAGATTTTTGTTAAACTCTCTAACCTGAGAAATGCTAATATTTTGTTTATCTTCTAAACCAGACAATACTTGCAAATCTCCACTACTGCCTATTTCTAAATTATCCTCACTTAGCTCTTTTTGGCTCTTATCTTTAAAAATAAGCCCTGAAGCAAAGAATTTAGCAACTTTAAATTTACCTACATCTTTAGGTCCAGAAAAGATATAAGCAGGTGCTATATTTTCTGTATCTATACTATTTTTTAAAAAATTAACGGCTATTTCATTACCAATTTGGAGCCAAGCGACCTGAGTATTTTTCATGTTCATAATTATGCTTAATCTTTATTTAAAGTATAACATAGCAAACAGAAAAAACAACTCAAAAAAATAAAAAAGAGGAGTCTTATTTAACTCCTCAACTTAAGAATACTGAATTACTTTAAAAGAAAAACAGTACGGAAAATCTATTGCCAATAAGTGCGGCTTCATCAATTGGGTAATATTTTACCTGATTATTGTTACCTTTTACCAGATAAAAGCAGGTGGGCACTCCTTTGTAGATATGCTTAGCCTCGCCATCGCAAAGGCTTAAAAGCCATAAGTTTTTCGGTAGTTTTTTACCAAATTGCTGAAACAACAACATTAAACCGAGTAAATTACCAAATTTACCACCTTTATCTGCTACAAAATCTTTTAGTTTTCCCACCGACATACTCTCAGGAATTGAATATACTACCGCTCTTCTCGGCTCGTGGAAAAACTCCAGCATTTCCTTTAGCGACTCCCAATTTAATTCCAAGTTTTTTTTATTAACTTTCATTGTCTTATGAAAGTCAATTCCTTCTGATAAGGGCTTGATATTAAACTCAAACATTTTTTTGAAGCCTTTTTGCTCTACAACACTTACCATATTTATAGCCCGACGATTGTCTCCATCAGAAACAATATCAGACATTAGGTCAATAGTAAGACCTGCTTTTATAAGCCTCTCCATTACCATAACTTCCAATTCTTTCATTTCTACTTTTTCTTCCATTATTATTTAATTTTAATTAATGAACTAATTTAATTTATATCTTATTATGTGTTATAAGTAGTTAATTGTCAATAGGATTAAATTGATTTTATTCAACATTGCTGATATATTTAAAGTATAAAATAATTACCATGCAACAAAAAATTAAAAAGGTCTCTTTGCTTATTGGAGATATTATTACTTTACATCTAGCCCTAACTCTGACCCTAGGTTTTCGTTATGGTTTTGAAAATATTAATTTAACTTGGGAAGTTCATTACTTCTACTTTTTAGTTATCTTTGGTATTTGGCTAATAGTTTTCTATATCTATAACCTATACAACCTACTGATAGCTACCGATAAATTAAAATTTAATAATTTAACTATAAATGCTGTCGTTATCTCCAGCTTACTCTCCATAGCTTTCTTCTATTTAAATGTAGAAAGTAGCATATCTCCAAAAACTAACCTATTTATCTTTGCTGTCTTAGCTACTCTACTGTTTGTACTCTGGCGTAAATTTTTTAACTATACTCTAAAATCTTATTTACCTAGAAACAACCTACTTATCATTGCTGATAAGGATAAAATTTCTGATCTTCTAAATTTTCTACAAAAAAAGCCTTGCTTAGGTTTTAATACCGTATTAGTCATAAAAGAACTAATGGGAGAAGAAGAGCTTAAACAACTAATATTTAAAAAAAGAATACATACTATAGTTTTAGACTCTTCACTAGAGAAAGTTAATAGTTGGCGACAACAACTATTCTTCTGTCTCCCCTATAATCTAGTCTTTATTGACTTATCTAGTTTCTATGAACAAGTTACCGGTCGAGTCTCACTAGAGACTATAACTCATACTTGGTTTTTAGAAAATTTTAACGAAGGTAACAAAAAATACTTTAATCATATAAAGAGAATATTTGATCTTGTCTTCTCTTCACTACTACTTTTAATTTCCCTTCCCTTCTGGTCTATTATAGCTATAGCGATTATATTAGAGTCAGGTATGCCAATATTTTTTAAACAAACTAGATTGGGTAAAAGTAGTAATGAATTTAAAATTATTAAATTTAGGAGTATGATAAATGGTGAGAAAACTACTAAGGTAGGTGGGTTTATACGGAAAACTAGATTAGATGAATTACCTCAGCTTTTAAATATTTTAAAAAATGATATGAGCTTTATAGGTCCCCGCCCCGAACAACCCCAAATTGCTAAAGAGTTAAAAGATAAGATACCTTTTTACCAAGAAAGACTACTGGTAAAACCCGGTTTATCAGGCTGGGATCAAATCTCAGAAAAGTATCACAGTGCTTCTTATCTAGACAGCTTTGAAAAGCTCCAGTATGATTTATTCTATATTAAAAACCGCTCCCTATACTTAGACTTATCTATTTTTCTTAAGACTGTTTCTACGGTTTTAAGAAGCAGGGGGAAATAGGAATATGTTGAATTTATTAAAAAAACTTAAAGCCATTTTACCACCTAAGGATAAATTTAAAGTCGTACTGCTCATAATTTTAATGCTACTGGCAGGTCTTTTAGAGGTTCTAAGTATAGGACTACTGTCTGGCTTTGTTGCGGGGGTAGCTGATCCAAATTTAATTTTAAACAACGAATACATTAGCCACGTACTGTCTTTTTTTAATGTATACAGTGAAAGACAAATTTTAGTTTTTGGAACTATCAGCTTAATCATTGTTTTTCTCCTAAAAAATATCTACTTAATTGCCTATAAATATATTCAATCTAGATTTATCTATAATCGTTATCGATCAATTTCCTCTCGTTTATTTAAAATATATATGAGCGTTCCCTACTCTTTCCATTTAAACAGAAACAGTGCTGGATTAGTAAAAAATGTAAGTACAGAGTCAAGATTTGTTGCCTCATTTGTTATATCACCAATGCTTCAGATTACCACTGAGTTAGTAATGGCGTTATCGATAATAATATTACTTTTTAGCGTTCAACCTCTAGTTACAACCTTTACTCTCATATCCTTAGGCGGTGTAAGTATTCTTTTTCTTAAACTTACCAAAAAAACTATGAAAAAACACGGTAAGAAAGCATTAAAAGAAAGAGAAGAGATTATTAAAATAGTTAACGAGGGTATAGGAGGCTTTAAAGAGCTGACATT
>Ga0307990_1002408_pt1 | contig 14979 bp, 17 predicted proteins | sample EllFjometagen129_FD_203168 | JGI IMG/M metagenome (GOLD analysis project Ga0307990, IMG submission 203168) | Marine microbial communities from Ellis Fjord, Antarctic Ocean - #129 | ecosystem: Environmental > Aquatic > Marine > Unclassified | place: Southern Ocean | collected 2014-10-08
CGATCAATAGCCGGAAGGTGATTTCTGTTGAGGACAATCACTTTTCATAAAATGATTTGACGAAATTTGATACTTATTTCCAAAGAGGTTGTTTGCCAGCGATTGAATTCTCGGACGGCCTCCTAGGCCAATTAATCCTTTGGGTAAACCATTTTCCTCAGTGATTCCATACAACAAATACCCACCAGCGGAGTTTGAAAAAGAAGAAACATCTGCAAGAAACTCTTTTTTATCTCTATCAGAGTTTCTTGGAAGTGAGCTTTTATATTCTATGCTTTTCCCTTCAGTCACCTGATCGTCTATAAGTGACTGTATATCTGTCTCATCAAGATCTGAAAATGGTTTGCCATGGATAAACATTATTTTAACTCCTCCCCAATTCCGGGGACAGTATGTCTATTTTGGAGAAGAAAAGAGTCAACAATATGTACACTATCCCCTCAATACCAATACCCGCGGAGATGTGATTATTGGCGATTTATATAGGCAGTGTATCAAGACGAGACTTGTGGATATCTACATCCAAATCATAATCTTGAATTATTTCCCTGATCAGTTTCCTAAACCAAATTGGTGCTTCTGGAGAAATAACAATGCTCCTCAGAAGCTGGCTCCGAGATACAGTAACATACATCCCCGACTCCATTTTGCCGCTATCAAAGTCCTCTTCAACTCGATCAATGATAGCACGCAATTCTTTCTCATAATCATAGGCTCTGACTTTATATGCAAATATCTTTGAATATGGATTAATATCTATTTTGGGATCGCGCCAATGCCGTATATATGAAACTTTTTGAATAGACACAAAGTGAGACAAATCAGCTTTTTCCAAAGCTTCTTTGAGTTTGCCTACTGTGGAGGTAATTGCTACTGAAGGACTTGACCCTCCATATATAGTCCACATGGCCATATTGTCATCGGGGCCTCGGTGCCAACAATTCACGTAAACACGTTCCCTTAAACGTTTCTTGAATTCCTCATAGGTGAAATTAATATCGTTATCTTTGTATGATTTTATAATTTCTAACCGCACAGACTCGGTAAATGTTCCTTCAAATTTATCGGTGAATTTGTCGCCTCGCTCAAAATAGAGCCGACCATACTTCAGGAAATCAAGGAGCTTCGCCAGATCAAGATAGCGCCAAAGTATCTGGTTGCTTCTTAGCCTTGGGTCGACAGCAGGAACTCTCTTTCTTCTTATAACCCCTCGTGTTCTTTTCATTTTTAATTATCACTAACAGTGTTTGTATAACTCTTCATAAAAACCTAAACACAGCAATTCTGTCGTACAAGCCCCCACAAAAAACAAAAGCCCCATCGCTCATTTCGAGAAACAGGGCTTTCAACAATCAGACCATACGTGCTCCTTCTGTATTAAGGTGCCGGTCGAATCAATAAATCTATCAGAAAACAAGAACGTAACAAAACCGGGGAAAAGAATACTCCCCCAAGAGGATTCCGGTCAAGGGTTTTATTGAAAGGGCAGGGGCCTGTCTTTCTTGAGGCACCACGTGCTCCATCAGTTCGTTCGACGACCCTTCATTTTTTCTCCAGCAAGCCGTCATCGAGTATCTGCTGGAAATGATCTATCACGGTCTGCTCGACCGGGATATACGACATGCCCAGGTCTGTCTTGCTATATGAGTTGTCGAGTTTGATATGAATCCCGACATTTTTACCCACAAATATCCGCGTGTAGCCCATCATCGGGGCAATAAGCCAGAACAGGAATTTCGGGGCCTGCCTCCGTGGAAGCGGATACCGATCTCCAAATTCTTTCCGCAGGATATGTGCGATATCAAGAAGCGATGCTTCTCCACTTGCGACGATATGCCGTCCGCTTGCTTCCGGCGTGTATCCCGCCTTGATGTGGGCAGACGCCACATCACGCACATCAACAATACCATTATGCAATTCCGGCACCCCTGTTTTGAAGGTGCCATCGCCGAATTGAATCATGAAGCTGATGCTCATGGAGTCTTTTCTTTTGGATAAAGAGGGACCAAGAATCCATCCCGGGTTGATGGTCAGCAAGTCCCATTGATCCTGTTCCTTTGCGATGGCCCAGGCTTCCTTCTCCGCTATCGTCTTTGAATAGGAATATGGCTGGTGTTCAGCGCTACTCGTCATGTTCCATTCTTTCTCAGTGAGTATGCCTCCCGGAGCCGACGCTATGTCAGCATTATCGCCGTAAATTGACGCGACGCTGCTGGTGAGCACGACGCGTTTCACCGCCGGAGTTCTTTTTGCCGATTCAAGGACATTCCGTGTCCCCTCCCTGGTCGGGCGAATCAACTCTTCTTCCGGATTCTTGATTCTGGTTATAAAGAAGGGGGAGGCTGTGTGAATCACTAGCTCGCAGTCCTGCATCGGTTCATCGAAACTTCCTGTATCCAAAAGATTCGATTTGAACAGCGTCAGCTGTCCGGTCGATGCTTCCGCCAGGGTTTTCAGATGTTGGACCTTTTGAATATCCGAGGGATCGCGCACAGTCGCGTGAACAGTAATTCCCTCTTCCAGCAGCATTTTGATTATCCAGGAAGCGACGTAGCCAGTACCTCCCGTAACCAATACCGGCTTGCTCTTATCGATTTTGCGCATGACAACCTCCTTATCTATCCTGGGTCTCTCCCGTCGGACAGTGTTCATATGGATCCTGATAAAAACCCGAATACTTCAGATGTGCCTATAAAACCCCTCTCAAAACACAAAAGCCCCATCGCTCATGTCGAGAAACGGGGCTTGTCGCAATCAGATCATCCGCGCTCCTTGTTTGTATCAAGTACAGACCGGATCAATAGAGAAGCGAGATCGTAATGACATTGAAGGGAAGGATACCTCCCGGGGGGATTCCGGTCAAGGATTTTATTGAAGAGGCGGGGCGCCGGGACCATGGCTGTTGATGTTCTGTATTGTCACCCTGAAACCGCCTGATAGATAACCGGTCGATATTCTGGTGCCGGAATAGGTTTTCCTTCTGCTCGGGCAGCTTCCAGCCAGAGTTTTTTGGCCTGTTGTACCTCGCGCAATGCCTCGTCGGGTGTCTCGCCGAATGCGGAGCATGCTTCGAGATCGGGGATATCGGCGATGTAACCGCCGTCATCCTCCGAGTAGAAAATATTGATATGATAATCGCGCATCACTTGTCCTCCGGTTTAAGATCATGCTTCTCAACCAGTTTCAGAAACTGTCGTATCTGATATGCCTTTGCCTGACCTTTGACATTCTGAAGGTTGACGAGTTCAGGGAGGTCAGGTCGGAAGAAGATATGGTGGCTCCCTTCGGTTCTCGATAGTTCAAAACCGAACCCTCTGACAAGATGTACCATATCAGCAAACTGTATGTTTTTAGAACCACCAAGTATCTTTTTGAGCAATTTTTGTCTGTTCATGCCTCATCTCTGACGGTTGAGTTGGAGTGTATCTCGTTTCTGCGTAAAGAGCAACTGCGGTGATAACAGCCCATTCCGTGCCCGGCAGCCACCATCTCGACCTGTTTGCCAACAACAAAAGCCCTGTTGCTTGAAGCTAGTTATGCAGGGACTTCGCAGTAGGTCGAGTAGGAACGGGGAGCGGAGATGTCCTCGCCATCCTCCCGTATCCCGTCGAGATGGAATGCGATCGCATCCCGCATGGTCTGCTCGACTTCGTCTCTGGTCTTTCCTGTTGCAACGCAACCGGGAAGGTCCGGAGAGAATGCGGAGTATCCCGTTTCTGTTTCTTCAACAACGACAAGATATCTGTTCATTTCAAACCCGGCTGTTTCAGGATACTGTTAAGTGTGCCGGGAGCAAGATTATCACCGATATTTCCGGCGATAGTGACGCGACCAAGTTTGAAGGGGTGCTTGTACCGCCGATGGCTGCCACGTGTTGCAACAAAGTAACACCCGTCCGCTTGGAGCATCTTGCTCGCTTCCCGAAACTTTGTCTCAAGGCCATAGCATAGGCTATGGCAATCATCACCACCGTGTCAGGTGGCGGCAGGATCGTCTATGGACCACCACCTGACGTCATCGATTCCCCCCACGACTTGATAAGCCCCGACCGTAACACGGAAAAGCGCGCAGTCCGCCGACCGCAGAAAAGACTCCTGATCGGGGTGCCTCTCCAGATGCGCGCGGAGGGCCGTGTCATGTCCTGCACCCCCGATTTCTTCCGCGCGGCCGAGCGCGGTCAGGACGAAGCCCTCCCGCAGACCCGAGGTGACCGCCTCCCGGCCATCGATAAAAACAGCCACCTTGCTGTTATCGACCAGGTTGCGGTACTTGCGCGTGTCGCGATACGTGGCAAAGATCAGGTGCCGGTACTCTCCAGCCGGTGTGATGGTTATCAGACTTGCGTGTGGCTGACCATCGCTCTCTGTCGACAGAACAGCAAACCGTGAGACCTGAAGCGCGTCCTTGACTAATTCTCTGATATCGATCTGATTGCTCATGTCCGTCTCATTACAGCTGTCAGAAATAAGATATTAATAAGACCGGGGAAAAGAATACCACCAAACCCGGGAACGTTCAGAAAACAGTCATCAGGGCTTCCCGCGTGAAACGGTCTCTATATGGTGAGCAGGTGTTCGTTGTTTTTTAGAACCTCCGTTAATGGCTGGCCCCAATACTTGACTTCGATGTTCAGTTTTTCCAGCGTTTCCGTAACTCCCAGTTGATCCGCGCAGGCCTTGCACGCGGTTATGTGCACGCCCGCATCCAGAGCCTCCTTGATCTTTTTCTGAATGTTGGCATCCTCAGCAACCAGTTTGGCCGTTGCGCCCCAGATTATGAGAGTGACCTTTTCCCACCAGCCATGGATGAGAGAATTGATGGTGTACATGAAGACCATCTTTTCCGCTGTAATCGGATTATCATTGGTCCACAGTACATAGAGATGTGTCTTATTCATTTGTTTTCTCCTCTTGTTTCTTTGTCTGACGCCCGAAATAAGCTGCCTGATGGCGGCGCGGAGCGCAAGAAGCAAGGCAGCTCGATTGAGTTGTTCCGCGCTTGATCTATATGTATCTTCTGACGTTCTTCTTATATTCCAAAAATTTTTCTTCGGCCAGGATAATCAGGTGATACACAACAATGCTGTACAGTGCCACAATCAAAACAACGAAATCGCCGACGGAGAGAACCGCCGCCAGGGAGAACAGGTTAAAACCCAGATAGATCGGATTCCTGCTGATCTTGTAAAAGCCGTTTTTTTTAAGCTCGGTATTTTCGGAATCCCCAGCCGTGTTGACTTTCCCAGGTTTATAAGGCCTGCAATCGTAAGGATAAGACCGAAACAGAGGAGAATGATGACAACCCATCTTTGCGGATTTATCTGGCCTATATTCTGCGTTGAAAACAATGATACCAGCAGCAGTACCCAGATTATATATCCGGAAATTTTGCCGGAATAAAACAGGAGGAGGTTGATTGTCGTTTTCCCGATAAGTTCCATTATATTTTAATGTTCCACCATAGCCGTATTATTGAACAGGGTGCGTTTCCCGCCGCCCTCTGTATGCGGGTAAAGGCCGGATCAATACAACTGCCGCCAAACAAGAACGTAATGAAACCGGGGAGAAGAATACCGCTCCGGTAGATTCCGGTCAAGGATTTTATTGAAAGGGCGGGAGGTGAGGGACGGGGGCGATTGGCACAAAAAAAGGGGCTAGCGTCGGTGGCTAACCCCTTGAAATGAATGGTGGGTCAGGGCAGAATCGAACTGCCGACACCGGGATTTTCAGTCCCGTGCTCTACCGACTGAGCTACCGACCCACACTATATGCCTCAAGAACGTCTGGCTTTTATCCAATCCCGATTCCTTTGTCAAGTGTTTTTGCCATCGGGTCGGTCTTCTTCCGGCGTGTCATATTCGCCGCCGTTTCCATAGGGAAAGTTTCCGAACGCGAAGGCGCGGCCCCGGTCCGGTCCGGACGGTGCATCCGGTGATGCCTGGTCCGTTGCTCTTCGGTATTCGATGGTTCTGATCACGCAGGTTCCCGCTATCTTGTCGTGCCACCCCTGTTTCCTGTTGTCGAACGCTGCCCAGATGAACCCCAGGAAGAGTGGGATCTTGGATATGATATATCCCACCCAACGGAGAAAGGCGATCCCCGGAGTCATTGCCTCTCCGTCCGTCCTTACAACCCTGAGGCGGAGCGCCTGTTTCCCCGGTGTCTGCCCTGTGGTGCCGTGAAAATAGATGAAATAGGCCGCGTTAAGCAGGAGGGCCATCCCATAGTAGGGAATAATCACGGCGTAGGTGAAGCCGTCGTCCACGGGAATGATGAGGTTCCCTGTCAGGGCAAGGATGGCGGCAAACAGATCAAGGATGATCGTATCTATCAGAATCGCCGCAAACCTCCGCCAGAACCCGCCGTAGTGAACGATCACGTGGCCACCTCCTGGAGTGTGCCGAACAGTCCCTTCTCGTACTGGAGGATGGAAAGGACAGCGAGGGGGGCCGTCTCGGTTCTCAGAATCAGCCTCCCCAGGCTCACGGACAGGAATCCTTCCTGCTGGGCCTTTTCGATCTCTTCCCAGGAAAATCCCCCTTCCGGGCCGATGACGATGCAGAAACCGTTCGCCCCCGCGTACCGTTCATCGGTCAGTATCTCTCTGATTCCCTTCTCTGTCTCGCCCTCCCACAGGATTATCCGGAGGGTATCTCCATCCGCCGCACGGAGCATCTCATTGAATGATACGATCTCGCTCACCTCGGGGACATCTCCTCTGCCGCACTGCCTGGATGCCTCGACGGCTACCTTGCGCCACCGCTTCGCCTTGCCTGCGGCCCGGTCACCCGAGAGCCGGGGGATGGAGCGTGAGGAGATGAAGGGGACGATCCGGCTGACTCCCAGCTCCGTGGCCTTCTGGATAATGAACTCCATCTTGCTCCCCTTGGGGAGTGACTGGGCGAGCGTTATCCCCGTCTCCGGAAGTCTGATATCTTCTCTGCTGATCACCTCAAGATGAACGGCGCGGGGGGAGAACCCCTTGATGACGGCTTTGTGCTCATGCCCCACCCCGTCGAAGAGCGTCAGGTTATCCCCCTCTTTGAGGCGCAGGACATCCCGCAGGTAGGCGCAATATTCCTCCTCCAGCTCGGTAGCGGCTCCCTTAACTAGTGTCTGGGGATGATAGATTCTCGGTATGGCCATTGTTTCTCTCCGGGGCCTGAAAGGTGTGGTTCAGGGGTGTGAGCTACGTTACCGGGCCGCCTTCTTAAAGGTGTAGCAGACCCACTCCTTTTCGATCTCTGTGTGATGCAGTGTAATGTCCCCGTTGCAGAATGTCTTTTCCACGTCTTTCGCGTCATGCTCGGTGATTCCCGACGCTATGATGTATCCGCCGGGTTCTGTCAGTGATACCAGATGTGCGTGAAGCTGTATGAGCACTCCCGATATCAGGTTGGCCACGACCAGGTCGAAACTGCCTCTGCACAGGGTGATGTCGCGGTTGATGATCTCGACGCGGTCTTCCACTCCGTTGATGACGATGTTTTTATCCGCTATCTCAACCGCTTTCGGATCTATATCGATGCCCGTTACGGAGCGTGCTCCGAGTTTCGAGGCGCATATGGCAAGGATTCCCGTGCCCGTGCCGACGTCCAGGACAGTCCGCTCGTCGCGGGAGGCGTCCTTGAGCAGCAGGTCCTCGATAGCCATGATGCACATGCGAGTGGAGGAATGCTGCCCCGTCCCGAAGGCCATCCCGGGATCTATATCAACGACGATATCGCTGCCGGCGGGGGAGTACCGCTCCCATGTCGGCTTGATGACGATATTGTCGCTTACCCTCAGGGGCTTGAAGTACTTCTTCCACTGCTCACCCCAGTCGGGATCAATGATGGTCCTGGTGGAGAGCCGGGGTTTCTCCAGCTTGGGGAACAGGGAGGACAGACTGTCGATATACGCCGTGATGCGATCCGTCTGTTTCTTGACGGTGCGGCGCCAGGGCAGGTAGGATTTGATCGTTTCCTGCGCGGACACCGTGGGACCGTTGAAGGAATCTTCTACAGCCAGATCCTGAAACACGCCGCCTGTTCCCATCTCTTCCAGGAAGTTTGACAGCGCCTCGGTCATTTCCGGTGGCGTCAGGATGGCTATCTCGATCCATTTCTCTTTTGTCTCAGGCATACCGTGCCTCCTGTCGTCTGTGAAGAAGCGTAAACAGATTCCGAAATGGGTGTCTCCCACGGTCTCAGAAATGGTAACGACCGGATTGTCCCCCCGTACCTGCGCAGGCTACCACCCCTTTGTCGATATTTCAAGCGCCTTGAACTTTCACGGCCTTCGTGATAATAATTTCTCTCTGATTTCCTGGGAGGATGGAGTGGATGGAGTTTTATCCCGTATGTCTTGACATCTGCGGTGAGCGGTGTGTCGTCGTGGGTGGAGGGGAGGTTGCCGAGAGAAAGGCAGCCGGTCTCCTCGAGTGCGGCGCCAAGGTGGTCCTTGTCGCCAGGGACCTGACAACGGAGCTGCGCGCCATGAAGGACGCGGGCAAGATAAAGCATGTTGCCAACGACTATACAAAAAAGTGTCTGGAAGGGACCTTCCTGGTGATAGGAGCGACCGACCGGGAGGATGTCAATGAAAAGGTCTCGCAGGATGCACGTGACAGGGGAATCCTGGTGAATATTGTGGATGTCCCGGCCCGATGCAATTTCATCGTGCCTTCAGTCTTCCGCCGGGGGGATCTCCTGGTGGCCGTATCGACCGGAGGGAAAAGCCCGGCGCTGGCAAGGCGGGTGAGGGAGGAGATCGAGGAGAGGTATGGTCCGGAATACGGCACACTCCTCATGATCATGGGTGATCTCAGGGGGAGAATCATTGCCCGGGGGGCTTCGTCGGCGGAAAACAGGGTTCTGTTCGAATCCGTTCTGGATTCCGATATCCTCCGGTATATCAGGGAAGAAAAGGGAACCCGGGTACGGGAGATCATCAGGGACCTGACCGGCGAGGATATCGAGGTCGGGTTTTGACCTTCGGTCTGGGGAATCCTTGCCCCGTTCTTTTTCTGGGACACGATCCCGATTTGATAAAGATAAATCGGGTCATGTCCCCGGATACTTTGCTCTCATGCGATAACGTTTTACGAAGGCATCAATGATGGAGCTGATTTTTTTCAGGATCGCGCTTGTCGCGTACCTCGTGAGCACGGTGGGATATATCGCCTCGCTCTTTGCCGGTAGGGTGCGTGTGGCGAAGGCATCGATGTGGGTGCTCGCCCTGGCATTTGCCCTTCACACGGTCCATATCGTCATGCAGTGGATAGGAACCGCCTCCATCCCGTCGGCGAGCATCTATGGTTCACTTTCGTTCATCGCCTGGGCCGTTGCCGGCTCGTACCTTGCCTTTCAGACAAAGACAAAGACGCAGATACTGGGGGCCTTTGTGTCTCCCGCGGTGGTGGTGATGATGATAGCGGCGTCCGCGGGATTGATGGATGAGCCACCCATCCCGGCTGCCCTGAGTGGGCCCCTGGTTTCCTTTCATATCGTGCTTCTGCTGATCGGAGGGGCCTTTTTCGCGCTGGCCTGCCTGGCAGGGATCATGTACCTGGTGCAGGATAATCTGATACGGGGCAAGAGGGTGCGCGGGCTCAGTCGTCTGCTTCCGTCTCTGCAGGACCTCGACCGGATAAACCACTTGTGCACCATCTGGGGTTTTCCTCTTCTGACATTCGGGATCATTGCGGGCTCGATATGGGCCCGAACGGTCTGGGGAAACAACTGGCAGTGGGATCCGAAGCAGGTATTTACGGCGGTCTCCTGGGCCCTGTATGCCGCAGTAGTTCACCAGAGGATAGCCATCGGGTGGAAGGGCAGAAAGGCGGCCTTGCTCTCGATCATCGCTTTTGCGGGGTTCCTCTTCGCCTTTATCGGCGTGAATGCCTTTTTTGTAACGATGCACCGGTTCTGATTGGTGCGGGATGCGAAGAATATGAGCATAGCCCTCCTGGGAATAAATCACCGGAGCGCTCCCCTGAGCATCAGGGAACGCCTGTCCATATCATGCGGGGAAGAGGAAAAACCCTTCGAGGAATTGAAAAAAATTCCGCAGATCGGAGAGGCGCTGTACCTTTCCACCTGCAACCGGGTTGAGGTGCTGGTGAACATGAACGATGCCGAGGCGGGGGTGAAGGGTCTGAAGGCATTCATCACCGCGCACGGGAATCTCTCCCCCGGGGAGATGGGAAAATGTCTCTATGTGTACCGCGATGAAGAAGCGGTTCGCCATCTCTTCAGGGTTACGTCGAGCCTCGACTCGATGGTCATGGGGGAACCCCAGATCCTCGGGCAGGTCAAAGATGCCTACCGCCTCTGTGTTAAGCAGAAGGCCTCCGGCGTCATATTGAACAAACTGCTCCACCATGCCTTTCGGGTGGCCAAACGGGTGAGGACCGAGACCGCCATAGCGAACAACGCGGTTTCAGTCGGTTTTGCCGCGGTCGCGCTCGCCAAAAAAATCTTCGGAGCACTTGACGGGAAGAGGGTGCTCATTGTCGGTGCGGGAGAGATGGCGGAGCTTGCGGCACGGCACCTCATGGACGGTGGCGTTGGCCGGATGATCTTTACCAACCGCACGTACGAGAACGCGGTCAGACTGGCCAATGACTTTCATGGTATTCCGGTCGAGTTCGAGCTCCTGGACGAGCAGTTGGGGGATGTCGATATCGTGATCAGTTCCACGGGGTCGCCGGACTGTATCATATCGGAGGATATGATTGCGGGGGCCCTGCGCAGACGGAAGAACCGGCTGTTGTTTCTCATCGACGTGGCGGTGCCGAGAGATATCGATCCCGCCGCGGGGGAGATCGACAACGTGTATCTATATAATGTCGATGATCTCCAGGGAATCGTTGATCAGAATACGCAGGGTCGTCTCGAGGAGGCGCACAAGGCGCAGGTCATCATTGATGCGGAGGTCGAAAAATTTGCCGGATGGTACGCCACGCTCGATGTTGTTCCCACAATAGTGGACCTCAAGGGAAAGGCCGAAGAGATCGTCAAGGGGGAGATGGAAAAGTCCCATTCGTGGATGAAGAATATGGGTGAGGAGGAACGGGGGAACATAGAGGTGCTCGTCAACTCTGTCGTCAACAAGATTCTCCACGACCCCGTCGTCGGACTGAAAAAAGAGAGCCGTAATGGTGGTGCCGACCCGTACGTCGCGGCCATCAAGAAATTGTTCAGGTTGAAGTAGGGGGAGGTCGAGAGCCGGGTTTCGCCTGTTTGTTGTGCAATATTTTCCCCAGGAGTCTTCCCGGAAGGGTCGTCTTCGAATGAAGTGCCCCGTGTGGGCAGATTTCCATGCAGCAGTGGCATCTGATGCATTTTTCATAATCAAACCTGATCGTGGTATCCGTGCTGTGGATGGCGTTTACCGGGCAGAATTCCCAGCATGCGCCGCACATCTTGCACTGCGTCTCGTCGACGACGGGGCGTTGGAGGAGATACATCCTGGCTAAGTGCTGCAGCCTTTGGGGGCCGTACGTAAGGGGCGCGTTTTCCGGAAGCCTGAATCCTTCTATCCGAGGGACCGTTCCGTCTATCTCGACGGCATCCCCCCCGATCCCCATCTCTACTGACGCCCTGTCGGTGGGCAGAACCCGGGATCGATCCCGAGCATTGCACAGATGACGCGGTCGATTGCCACCGCGTCTATCCCCGCGAGAAGGTATCCCACCTGCCGCGGGGTTCCCCCTTTCCCCGGGCCGTCCCCCTCCAGGGCCAGGATGCCGTCCACTATCGTGACGGCCGGCCCCAGCGTATGGTAGATGCTGACGAGGAGACGGGCGAACAGGTTCCGGTCGACGCCCGCCCGCATGTGCCATTCGGGTTTTCTTAAGCCCACCACGCAGCCGAACAGGTTTTTCACGCCGCAGGTCAGGAGCATCTGGCCGTGCGTCTTCAGCTTGGCCAGATTGATCAGGATGTCCGCCTCGACCGCGTCCTCGGCGATGTCGATCTCTCCGAAGGGGGCGCCCACGTTGGTTCTGACCGATCCCCTGAACTCTCGAAATTCCACGTCAAGTCCGTCGAGGGCGGCCCTGATACCGCTTTTGGTCAATATGGTGTCAAATGATCCGATGGCCTGGCTGTCCGATATCTGGGGTCGGGTCCCCTTGTCGATGACGTACTGCGCGGCCGCGCGCACGATCAAGGGATGTGTGAGAATGGCACTCTCCGGCGTTGCCGCCTGCAGAAGGTTCGGTTTTATGATGACGCGGCTGGATGGTGTGATGGGGTTTCCACAGAAGGTGTCAAGGGATTCATAGACCAGAGGCCTTAGTGTCTCGTAGTCGTACGTGGCCTCTCTGATAATAACCCTGGACATACTCACCGTCCCCTCGGTTTTCTGCTGCTATCCATACACATACTGTCCATTTGCAGGAAACGTCAAGAAAAAACAGGACTTTCGATTCGGGCGGCCATGGTTTCAGAGCGGTTCGATCTTTGTGAGGGAGGGGCACATGCCGGGGGCATAAAAAAGGCACTCCAGAGGTAATCCTGGAGTGCCCTTTTTGTTGAAGTTATCATTTATACGATTTTGACGTTGGTAGCGGACGGGCCTTTGGCGCCCTGCTCCATGTCAAACGACACGCGCTGATTCTCCTCCAAGGTTCTGAATCCTTCGCTCTGGATAGCGCTGTAATGAACAAATACATCGCCACCTTCGTCGTTTTCGATGAAGCCGAAACCCTTGCTCGAATTAAACCACTTCACGGTACCTTCAGACACTATGGCAACCCTCCTTTCGTGATTTTTCTAAAGTAGGATCGCCTACATGTAAGAAGAACACAGAAGCTTGAAAATCCAGATGTCGAAATTCGTACTTTGAAATGTCTCAATCCTAACTTTACGTACCCCCCCCCCTATCTGTAAGTGAGGATACTTTTTTAACATACTTAGGAAGACTATAGAGTATTTTTTAGGCAAGTCAAGCCCTATTTTTGAGTTTTACGCCGATTTTCCTCTTCTTTTTGGGGGAAAAGAGCCCCCATTACCTTATTCCTGTTTTTTTGCTATCTGTTCGAGGATCTTCGGGATCGTTTTCCCGTCTCCGCACACCTGCCGGATAGCCTTTGAAAGTGCTTCGCTTATCTGCTGCCCCAGTAACTCTTCGGAAAACCTTACATGTACCAGTGAAGACGTTGCCGCGGTCTCCATCGTTCTGATTATCCTGGCGCCTTTGACATCCGCAAAAACGATTGTGAGTTTGACATCCGTCCGGTAGGTTTTCTTTACGCTGTCCTTCTGGCAGACAACCTCAAGCCGGTCAATGGAGCCGCCTAACAGGACTGTCCCCCACTGCTTCTCGATAGTGTTGCTCTGAAGATTCCATGCGGGGGTCTCCGGGGAGAGGGAGTATCCCTCCGCGGACAGGCATTTTCTGATACCGTCGGTAACCGCGTTCACAGGCCTGAGGTATTTGGGGAGAACCGGTACGGTCTTTCCGTCGGAGAGCACGACCGTACCGATAACCATCGTGTCGTCCATCTTTCTTGCATCGGTAAATCCGGCTACGGTAATAGGAACACTCACTGCCCTGGCGGACGTGGCAGCGGAACCTTCTGGCGGCAGGTAGCCCATGTTGACCGTGTACAGGTTGATGGGGGAGCAGGAAAAAAAGAGGGTCAAAACCAACAGTGCCATCAGGGCCGCCGCTGCAAGTGAGAAAAAATGTTTCATAGCGATTTGTTCCTCCTTGTTCGGGTTTTCCTTGTCCACAGAAGATGTACGTGAGTATCTTCCGGGTGTCAACCGGAAACAGAGAGGGCCCGAATTACTTAAGCATGGTTCTCTTTGCAACGTTGCCTTATCCCTCAAAAATGTGTTACTGTCCGCGCCGGGAGGCTGGGAAATGCGTAAGACACGGATACTGGTAACGGGCGGAGCCGGGTATGTCGGCAGCCACACCTGCCTGGTATTGCTTGAAGCGGGACATGACGTTGTTGTTCTCGATAATCTTGTCAACAGCAAGGAAGAGTCACTCGAAAGGGTGCAGCAGATCGCGGGCAAATCGTTAGAATTTCACAAAGTCGATCTGCTGGACACCGGCGCCCTGGACAGGGTCTTTGAGGGGGCCTCGATCGATGCCGTGATTCACTTCGCGGGACTGAAGGCGGTCGGAGAATCCGTCGCCATGCCGCTTCGCTACTATCACAACAACGTCACGGGGACACTCCATCTGTGCGAGGCGATGCGCCGGCACGATGTCAACAAGATCGTCTTCAGCTCGTCCGCGACGGTCTATGGCGACCCTCACACGGTCCCCATAACGGAGGAGTTTCCCCTCCTCCCTCCCACCAATCCCTACGGGCGTTCAAAACGTATGATAGAAGAAATTCTCTGTGACATCCCCGCTTCCGGGGAGCGCTGGGACATTGCCCTCCTGCGGTATTTCAATCCGGTGGGGGCGCATCCCAGTGGTCTGATCGGTGAAGACCCGAACGGCATACCAAACAATCTCTTCCCCTACATCACACAGGTTGCGGTCGGCAAACGGAAGGAACTTTCGGTGTTCGGTAGTGACTATCCCACTGTGGACGGGACGGGCGTCAGGGATTATATCCATGTCGTCGACCTGGCGGACGGGCACCTGAACGCACTGGAAAAACTGGCATCGAATCCCGGCATTGTCACCTATAATCTGGGTACCGGACGGGGGTACAGTGTCCTTGAAGTTGTCGAAGAATTTGAGAAGGTCTCCGGTCGCGCCGTGCCGTATACCATCGTGGAACGTCGTCCGGGTGACATCGCGGCGTGTTATGCCGATGTCTCGAAGGCGAAGAGGGAGATGGGGTGGTCGGCGAAGAGGGGTATAGATGAGATGTGCGCCGACGCCTGGCGCTGGCAGTCCCGCAACCCTGACGGATATTAAAAAGAGTGCCAGAGATCGGGAACATGACTGAAAAGGCATCACAACCCTCGGTATTTCTCATAGACGGGACGAATTATATCTACCGCGCATTTTACGCGATCCG
>Ga0307990_1002409_pt1 | contig 14974 bp, 9 predicted proteins | sample EllFjometagen129_FD_203168 | JGI IMG/M metagenome (GOLD analysis project Ga0307990, IMG submission 203168) | Marine microbial communities from Ellis Fjord, Antarctic Ocean - #129 | ecosystem: Environmental > Aquatic > Marine > Unclassified | place: Southern Ocean | collected 2014-10-08
CTAAACTCAAATCTTTTAGATCAACTTTAAGAGGTGTTAATGATACTAAGTTCTTTCTATACAGAGTAAGTAAAATTTATGCCTAATCCACCCTAATGTTATTATGATCCAAAGAAAGGGGCAAATAATATAAAACGCAGATAAGTCTTGTTTATTGTGCATTTAACACAAAATGCGAGCTAAATATTAACAAGTGTTAAATTCTAAAAAAGCATATGCCAATAATACAATAATATTTAATATGTCGGCGTTATATTAAACGAAAGCTCATCTTATTGAGCTTATATTAAATAATTATTAATTTTTGAATTTATAAATTCTGCTAAGTACTAATAGAGCATACATGAAAATGATTTTAGCATTAATCAGTTTCTTTACAAGGTATGCAGAAAAAATTAAAGACAATGCAATAATTCAAAACACTATTTGTAGAATTTCAGAAACATTTGTATCAAGAAGTTTCTTAGGAATTTGAAATTATTCTAATCACCCGTACTCAAAACCCATATAAAAATAAAAACCAAACAATAGTATACGTACTACGAGTATGCTTTGTCGTATTTTTTTAATATTCATTTTTATGCACCTGGATCAGTTTTTTTATCACCACCTGATTTCTCCAATAATTTTTGATTTAAGACAGACATATCATTACTTACCTTTTGTTCTACTACTTTTGAATAAATCTGGGTAGATCTTAAACTTTTATGTCCGAGCATAAAACTAACTGTTTCAATAGGAACTCCATTTGTAAGTGTAACAGTAGTTGCAAATGTATGACGAGCAATATGAAAAGTAAGATTCTTATTAATTCCACATATGTCGGCAATTTCCTTAAGATAGGCATTCATTTTCTGATTACTGGAGGTAGGAAGCAAAGATTTTCCTGATTGTACATTAGGTAGATCTTTGTATTTATTAATAATACTGACAGCTTTTGGTAAAAGAGGTATCCTTGAGTTGGTATCAGTTTTGGTTCTATTTATACTTATCCATTGAGAGCCATCAATTCCTTTGTAAATATTATCCTTATTAAGTTTTAAAACATCAACATGAGCAAGCCCTGTATAACAGCAAAAAACAAAAACATCTCTTACATGGTCAATTCTTGGCATTTTAATGTCTGCGTTTTCTATTGACTCTAATTCTTCAGCAGAAAGAAATTCTCTAACAACTGGCACAGTTTTGCAAGAAAATTGTGAAAAAGGGTCTCGTTCAAGCCATTCATATTTCACAGCTAAGTTTATTACTTTTCTGAAATTCTTTATATACTTCATTGTTGAATTATGATTACAATTTCTTATAACCTTCATGTAATGTTCAAATCCGGTTATGAAGCTATATCTTAATTCTGATAAACTTATATCATCACATTTGTATTGATGTTCAATATAAGCGAAAACATGTCTCTTTGCTGTTCTATAACGCTTTAAAGTCATAGGACTATAGTCTTTGCCAACAAGTTCTTCCATTTGATCATTATGAAAATCAAAAACTTCTTTCAACTTTTTAGAAATTTTACGTTTCCCAAAAAATCTATCTTTTATTATTTCTGCCGTTACTATTTCATCATGATCGTTAAGATCTTTATTTATATTATAAATCCTTGTCCTAATACTTTCAATATAATCACGAATTGATTTTGCTTCATTTGAAGAGCCGATAGCTTGTCCATCTTTCCATTTATTAATTGAAATACGACGATTAGTAGATATTATTGCTCGTTCACCATTAACTGTAACTCTCATAAATATTGGCGCAGTATACTGATCATCAGTCTTATCTTTTCTTAAATAGAATGATATTGCAAAAGAGGAATTTGTTTTCATATCTTTAAGGTATCCTAATTGCACAAAATTAGCAATAATTCTTAATAAAACAAGCTTAAAATGCAATTTTTTATGATACTGCAATATAGGCATATATGAAAGATTCGGATACCTGTTTTAAAAATATCTAGCAGGTATCCGAATAGGGAGACTTAAGAGTGATAAATAATGAATATTTATGAAATAATTTGAAAAGAAAAAACCTCAAAAAATTCATTTTGAGGTTTTTAGTGTTTCAGTGAAACAGTACAAGTGGAGCTGCCGGGAGTCGAACCCGGGTCCAAACAAGAAACCAATAGGCTTTCTACATGTTTAGTTCTTTATTAATTTTCGAATATAAACCGACAAAGAACGGCCTATTTATACCTTATCCTCTTATTTTCATTTTGGTATCGAGGTTCCACCAAAACTATCCTTACATTACGAGTACCTCTTAATCAAACGCAGTAGGGAGATGCATTTGAGAGATATCTTGCCTCAACTCCTAGAGATGAGATTAAGCGTAATTCTCATAGAGAATTATGCAGCAAGCGCGAAGTTATTATCGCCAAATAAAATGTTGCAACACAGTTTTACGAGTTATATTACATTGCTCGACATGCTTACATAATGATTTTACTTGCTGTCAAAACCAAAACCAACCCCATTTTATAAATACAAAGATAATTATTTTATTTTTAGAAACTATTCCAATATCGTACTGATTCTTGACAAATTATACCAATTGAACAATACAACAATTTGACAATTATAAAATAATTTAGTTCATTTGCATAAACTTATTTTACAATATGGGATTTACTTCTAGTTTTGAAGGCTTATATTATTTTGCCATTATATTGGTTGCCTACCTAATAGGTTCAATTCCCACATCTGTTTGGGTAGGAAAAATGATATATGGGATTGATGTAAGAGATCATGGCAGCGGCAATGCCGGGGCAACAAACACCCAGAGGACATTAGGAATGAAAGCTGCTATTCCTGTCTTGCTTTTCGATATTTTTAAAGGATGGATAGCTATAAGATTTGTTTTCATGCTCAAGTTTATGGATATGGAATCTTATTCAATAATCAATCTGCAAATTTATTTAGGTCTTGCAGCAGTTTTTGGACATATATTTCCTGTTTATGCCGGATTTAGAGGAGGTAAAGGAGTTGCAACATTATTAGGAATTGGTCTTGCATTATTGCCATATGCAACTTTAACGGCTTTAGGTATTTTTATTATTACATTTTCAATATTCAGATATGTATCTCTTGGAGTATTGGTAGCAGGATTATCATTTCCAATTTCTACAGCTTTTATTTTTACTTATAACGAAAATCAATTTATAATATTCGCCCTTGTAATTTGTATATTATTATTTATTACCCATCACGAAAATCTAAAGAAACTTATTAGAAAAAAGGAATCTAAATTTAGATTTGGAAAGAAATAATCATTATTAATAAAAATCCATGATGTTTTTTAATCAAATAGCAATTGTATTATTGATTCAATAATTATTACTTTTGTATATATATTTAATATAGATACAATGCCTGTAAAACTATATAATATTTTAATATTTCTTCTTTTATCTTTTACAAACTTTGCACAGATCATTGAAAGTTTTGATGATGGAAATTATACAGTCAACCCGCAATGGTTTGGACAAATTAGTAAGTTTGAAGTAATAGACCCACCAATAAGTGGCGATGGAGCTTTAAATTCTTCTGCCAATGATGATGGTCTGGTATTAAGAAGCAAACAAGGACAAAATGATGCAATTCTGGTTTTGCCCTCCACTCAATCAAATGGTGAATGGCGTTTTTCAATTGCTGATGGTCAGGGTTGGGAAACATCTAATCTTAATGATTATAAAATAATTTTAATGTCAGATGATAGTACTGCTACCAACTTAACAGACGGTGCTCATAATTTCAATGGTTATTTTATTCAATTAGACGGTAGTAATAGTGATATGTATAACCTTTACAAACAAACAGGAGGTACAAGTACTATTATTTTAAATACAAATTATCCTTCGTCTATTGATGGAACTACTGCTGTTGGCAGAACAGTAAAAGTTATTAGAACAGCAACAGGAGATTGGAGTGTATTTATTGATGAAGGTTTTGGTATCAATCCAATAAGCCAGCGTGGAGGTACAGTTAATGACAATACTCATACAACTTGTACCTGGTTTGGAATTGCTACAAATATTGCAAATCCAAGTGATGCCAGAGTTTTATATTTTGATGAATTATATATTGGAGATATAATTGCCGATACCACAAAACCAAGTATATCAAACATTGAAATAATAAATTCTAATAGTCTAAATATTCAATTTACAGAATCAGTAGAAGATACAAGTGCAGAGAACACAGTAAACTACTTTGTTAATAATGGAATAGAAAATCCCGATTCTGCTATTATTGATGCAAGCATTACATCACTTGTACATCTGTATTTCTCAAATAGTTTTACCCTCGGTTTACAAAATACAATAACAATACAAAACATTGAAGACCTTAGTGAAAACATGATGGATATTGCAAATATTGATTTTACTTATATTATTATTTCACCTTATGATATTGTAATAAATGAAATAATGGCAGACCAAACACCACCTGTAGGATTGCCGGAACATGAGTTTATTGAATTATTCAACACAACTAATTTTGATTTAAATATATCGGGATGGAAGCTCGTTGTTGTCGGTTCAAGCTCAATAACAAAAACAATCCCAAACATAATTTTACCTGCAAACAATTATTATATTTTATGTGACGATGCTGCTGTTTCCGAATTTCAGACTTACGGCAATGTTGTTGGTATTACAAGTTTTCCGACATTAACTAATACTGGAATTTCAGTAACAATAAAAGATGAAAATGACACAATTATTTCTACAGTATCTTACACAGACCAATGGTATCAAGATCCTACAAAAGATGATGGCGGATGGACTTTAGAAAAAATTGACCCTAATAATAATTGTGGAGGATATACAAACTGGAAAGCATCAGTAAGTAGTACAGGAGGTACACCCGGGCAACAAAATTCTGTTTACGCATCAAATATTGATACTGTTGCACCATTTATTGAAGAACTTGCAGCAGTTTTATCAACTCAACTTACAATTAAATTTTCTGAAACAATTGATATCGCAACATTGTCCGTTTCTAATTTCACAGTTAACCAAAGTATTGGTAATCCAATATTTTATGACCAGGATGCAAATGATGATTTAATTTATAATCTGTATTTTACAAATAATTTTATACCAGGCAATACTTATATTCTTACAGTAGAAAATATTGTTGATGACTGCAATAATATTCTTATACAACAAAACGAAGAATTTGTTTATTACAAAGCCAGACAATATGATGTTGTAATAAATGAAATAATGGCAGATCCTTCGCCTGTTATTATGTTGCCCGAATACGAATATTTGGAACTATATAATAGATCTGATTATACCATTAATCTTACAAATTGGACAATAAAAATTGGAACTTCAGTTAAATCATTTCCTATAACAAATATTGATTCGAAAAATTATTTGATATTAACTTCAAGCGATGCATATTCCGGTTTCTCACAATATGGGAATGTATTAGATATATTAGGGACAAGCGATCTTAATAATTCGGGCGAAGATATTACCTTATACGATAATTTTAATAATATTATTTTTTACTTAAATTATTCAGACACATGGTACCAGGATGATTATAAGGCAGAAGGAGGTTGGTCTTTAGAACAAATTGATACTGAGAATTTATGTGGAGGCTCTTTAAACTGGGTAGCATCAAAAGATAATAAAGGAGGAACTCCCGGACAACAGAATTCTGTTTTTGATACAAATCCGGATAATGATGTACCTGAATTATTAAGAGCCATTGTTTTATCTGATGATTCGATTAAAATATTTTTTAATGAGTCTTTTGACAGCACAACTGTATTTACTGCTTCCGTTTATGAAGTAGATAATGGAATTGGAAATCCTGTAATTATCGACCCCGCGGAACCCGATTATTCTTCAATTGTGTTAAAGTTTCAGCAATCATTTACTAAACATGTTATATACACAATTACTATAAAAGACAGTATTACAGATTGTGTAGGTAATTTAATTGGATTTAATAGTTCGTGTAAATTTGCTATACCGGATACAATAATTAATAATGATATTGTAATAAATGAAATACTTTTTAATCCGTATACCGAGGGTGTTGATTTTGTTGAAATATATAACAAATCGCAAAAGGTGTTCGATCTTGCAGATATCAGAATTGCTACGCGCAATATTGATGACACAAAAGAAGAGTACATGGAAATTGAGAATATTAATGAAATCAATAATGAAGGCTATTTAATTTTTCCGAATGAATATTATGTTTTTTCCGAAAATTCTTCAAAAATATCTGATATATACTATACTTCAAATGAAAACGGACTGATAGATATTGACGATTTACCGGCTATGTCTAATGATGAAGGGGATATTATTATTATGGATAAATGGGTAAATATAATTGATGAATTTCATTATTATGAAGACATGCATTTTGACCTTTTAAATGATTTTAAAGGAATTTCTTTGGAGCGAATAAATTATGAACGTCTTTCTACAGATGAAACAAATTGGCATTCTGCAGCCGAAACTGTTGGATTTGCAACACCTGCTTATAAAAATTCGCAATTCTCAAATATAGAAAATATAACAGATGAAATAAGTGTTTATCCCGAAATTTTTTCTCCGGATAATGACGGATATAATGATATTCTCAATATAGAGTATTTATTAGATAATCCGGGATTTGTTGCAAACATTACAATTTTAGATGCTAAGGGGAGAATTATTAAAAAGTTAGTTAAAAATAAACTTCTCGCAACAACAGGTATTATTAGTTGGGACGGACTTACTGATGTAAATACAAAAGCAAAAATTGGAATTTATATAATTTATATCGAAATATTTGACCTTAATGGGAATATAAAGTCATATAAAAAGACTTGTGTCTTGGCTACAAAATTAAATTAAATTATTCTTTAAATCCTTTTAATATTGCAATACAGCCATTATGTAACATACTGCTGCTTGATTCTTGTTTTGGAACAATTACCTGCACTATTAATTGTTGAGTTGAATTAGATTTGAAATCCCAATTTGTTGTAAAATCGTGATCTTTATTAGAAAAAATCAGATTTCTGTTTGTGTCAAATAAATTGAATTCAATGTCACCAAGTATTTCTTGTCCACATACTAAAATTCTATAATCCTGACCTGCATATAATGTCAGTAATAATTCAGCAATATCACCTTCTGTTAAAATAGCACTGTTTAATTGTCCGTCATAAACAAAGGGTTCTAAATCAGCCAAACAATGTTTTTTAACAAAATTTTTACATTGAGAAGATGCTATAGATGAAATGCTTAAAAGCAATGATAATACAATAATTACTTTGATAATATTTCTCATAATAATAGTTTTTTGCAAATTTATAAAAAATAAAAATAAATTAAAAAATTTATTCAATAATACTACTTCTTATTCTTTCAACAATAATGCCAATTTCATTTACTGTTTCATATGAAACATCAATATTTATCTTGCTTTTTATTGTTGTTATTTTATTTATTTCATCTGTAATAACTTCTCCTTTAGTATATGTTATTTCAATTTTATCAAAACATTCTTGTAATTCTTCTAATTGTGGTATAAATTCATTTATATCATCATTTTCATAAGATTTTGATAATTCTACTAAGTTTTCTAAAGAGTACTTTTGTTCAGCTATTCTGTTTAATATTTCCTTATTAACATCATTCTTTTCTTTTAATATGTTAGTAGCAATATATAATGCTTCTACCCATCCTCCAATAATAATTAAAGCAGCTGTACTTCCTCGTCCACTTTCTTTTAAATATGCGTCGGCTGTAGCATAAGTTTCAGAAATAATTATAAGAATTGAATCTCTATTATCAATGTTTTCTTCAATTCTGCTAACTGTAAACGACCCATCATTTTGTGGAATACCTAAATTGTCGGATAGTTTTTTTATTGAAGAAAGATAATTAACAGATGCTTGAATTTGATCAAACATACGAGTATAGCTCAAATCAGCTCCATAAACCCCTAAATTTAATGCAATTTTTTTATTTGTTGTATATTTATTATAGACATTAAATGAATTCAATATTTCAGAATTGTAATCACCAACTGTTTCTTGTAAAATTGTAGCCATTTCCAATGGGGAAGGAATATTATAAAATATCATCTTGACCTTTTTTTGATGATCATTATTAACATCATTACTATCTAATAAAATGTCATTATCTGAATTATTATATTCGTCTGTGTTACTATTACAAGAATAAAACAATATAATTAAGCCAAAGGATACCGAAAATAAAAGTGCTTTTGTAATCATTTCAGTAATATTATTAAAAAATTAACCCTCAAAGGTAAAACATAATACGTAAAATTCTAACAAAATATTCATTTTTTTTATTAATAATCTATCCAAAATACTCATTCTGTTCTTTCCATGAACGAGTTGAGCTAAAAAGATCTTTTTATTAAGTTGTTTGCAAAAAGTAATAATTCTGTTTTTCTATTTTCTTCGATATTTATTTGATTTAATGAATAAATTGCTTGATTAAAAAACCATTTGATTTTTTTTTCTGTGTATTTTTTAATGTCCAATTTATTATAAATTTCAGTAATTTTAGTTACTTTTTCAATTTTGTTAAAATTCTTTAACTGTAACCAATAATTTAGTGAATCCAGCATTTTACTTTTTGCTAGTTTTTGAGCATTTATCAATAAAAATGTTTTTTTATTAGAAACAATATCGTTCCCGATTTTTTTACCAAAAACATCAAAATCACCATAAACATCTAAAAGATCATCTTGTAACTGAAATGCAAGTCCAATATTTATTCCAAAATCATATATGAGATTTGCGTTTTTATCTGGAGTATTAGCAATAATGGCCCCTGTTTTCAAACATGCTGCTATTAAAACAGATGTTTTTAATTTTATCATTTTTAGATATTCTTCAATTGAGACATAATCTTTAGTCTCAAAATTCATATCATATTGTTGTCCTTCACAAACCTCAATAGCGGTGTTATTAAATAGAGTAATTGTTTTTTTTAATAATTTAGGGTCTAGTTCCAGAAAGAAATCATAGGCTTTAAACACCATTGCATCACCCGAAAGTATTGCAATATTATTATTCCATTTATTATGAACAGTTAGTTTATTTCTTCTAACATAAGAATTGTCCATAATATCATCATGTATTAAAGTGAAATTATGAAATATTTCGTAAGCAATTGCAGGATTTATAGCTTGTTCGATATTGCCGGAAAACATATCACAAGCCATTAATGTAAGAGCCGGACGTAATCTTTTTCCTCCAGTTGAAAGAGAATATTTTATAGGATCATATAGTTCTTTAGGATTATTATTGAAAACTAAATTATCAACTTTATTTTTTATAATTTCCTGAAAATATTGAAATGGATACATTTTAGTTACGTTTTGTTCATTTCAAATAAACCAATTTTTAAGATTTTTTTAATACCTTCTTCTAAAGAAATTGGATTATTTTGCCTTATAGTTTTCATTTTCGTAATATCAGGTTTTCTTCCACTCATATCACCCTCATCTAATGGGGGTAAATATATAATTTTAGATTTAGAATTTGTTGTTTTTATTATCAATTTGGCTAACTCGCTCATTGAAATCGGAATATCCACACCAATATTTACAACATCATTTATAAATTTATTATTGTAAAAAGCATTTAAACAAGCATCAACATTATCATCAATATAACAAAATGTTCTAGTTTGTGTTCCATCTCCATATACTGTAATGTCATCATTACCTAATGCTTGTGTTAAAAATTTACTAATTACAAAATTAGAATTTTGTTTTGACCCATAAGTATTAAAAAATCTGAAAATTGTATAATCCAAATTAAATTCTCTATTATAAGCTTTAAGAAATGCTTCTCCAATATTTTTCACTATTGCATAAGGTAATCTTGAATTTAAAGGAGTTGTTTCTTCATTCTGTGGGTATTCAACAGGTTCGCCATATATTTCTGATGACGAAGAGAAATAAATTCTTTTTACACCTGTGTTTTTAGAAAGCTCAAGGATATTTTTAAATCCTTCAATGTCTTCCAAAACTCTTATAGGGTGATCTAAAGTATATTTAACACCAACCATTGCTGCATAATGAAATATATAATCAAATTGATATGACATCATGACTTGAGAAATATCGCTTTTGTTATTTACATTACATTTTATAAATTTCCATTTATCATTATTTTTTTTAGGTAATTTGCCAATTTTACCAGTTAAAAGATTATCAACAATAACAACAGAATTATTCTTATCCTCAATTAATTTTTCAGCTAAAGAACTTGCAATAAAACCTGCTCCACCTGTAATAAGTATCTTTCTCATTAGGTTTGTTTAAAATGGTTAATTTCTTTTATTTCTAATTCGTCTAATTCAATATCTTCTTCTTCGTCAAATATCTGAATAAGTGGCTCTTTTCGGAATGCGCGTTTAATAGTTGATTGTTCTATTGATAGTAGCAATGATGGTAATACAACTAAATTTGAAAACATAGCGACAATAAGTGTAATTGAAACGAGTAATCCGAGTGCTTGGGTTCCTCCAAAATTTGAAGCTACAAACATTCCAAATCCAAAGAAAAGGACAATAGATGTATACATCATGCTTATGCCTGTTTCCCTGATAGCATTAACAACAGACATTTTTATGTCCCAATTATTGGATATTAATTCTTGTCTGTATTTGGCCAAGAAATGTATTGTATCATCAACAGAAATACCAAATGCAATACTAAATACTAATATTGTAGAAGGTTTAATCGGAATTTTAAAAAATCCCATTAATGCAGCAGTAATTATTAGTGGTATTAAATTTGGGATAAGAGAAACCAATACCATTCTAAATGAATAAAACATCCACGACATAAAGAATGCTATCAGAATAATAGCCAAAAACAGGCTAATTGCAAGATTACGTATTAAGTATTTTGTGCCTTTAAAAAACACGACACTGGTTCCTGTACACATAACATCATATTTATCTGCAGGAAAAATTGAATCAGCTTTTGCTTTTATCTCTTCGGTCAACTCACTCATTCTTACCGTTCCAACATCCGCAACCATAAGACTAAGCCTTAAAATCTGTCCGTTAGTATCAACATAAGCATTTAATAGTTTTTGCTCTTTTGTTATTGTAGGATCTTTTCTCTTTTTACGCGACACGTATGGTAAAATAAAATTTTGTTCTTGTTTACTTGGCAATTTATAATTGCTTTGTTTTCCGTTAAAATATGCTTGTCTGGCAAATTTAAATGCATCAACTAATGAAATAGATTTACTAAATTCAGGCTTTTTTGCTATATACTTTTGTAGTTTATCTGCTTTTTTTAAATTTTTATTTTTATACGCAGCTTTTTTCTTTTTAGTATTAATAATTATTTCAAAAGGCATAACTCCATTAAAATTTTTCTCAAAAAATTTCAAATCAACATAAACCCTGTCATCATGGGGAATATCATCTACCATATATCCGGTGCTTTTCATTAATGCAATTCCCACTGCACTAATAACGAGAACAGTAATCGTAATTATATAAATAGCTTTCCTGTAATTATTTGAGAGCATAACTAAAACATCCATAATTTTAACAACAAACTTATTGTCTAAATGCCTTATATGTCTTGATTTTGGTGGTGGTAAAAAACTGAAAAATATTGGTATTAATAATAATGCCAAAAAGAAAACTCCAATAATATTGATAGATGCAATAATCCCAAATTCTTTTAAAACATCACTGCTTACAAGAATAAATGTTGCAAACCCTGAAGCAGTTGTCAAGTTCGTTAAAAAGATTGCATTTCCTACTTTATGAATCACTCTTTGCAGTGCTTTTATTTTATTACCATGTTTTTTATATTCTGCATGATATTTATTAAGTAAGAATATGCTATTAGGTATGCCTATAACTATTAGTAAAGGAGGAATCATTCCTGTAAGCATAGACATTTTAAAATCAAATAATGCCATTGAACCCATTGCCCAAATTACTCCAATAGAAACAACAAGCATGCTGAAAAATACCACCTTGAATGATCTGAAAAAGGAGTAAAGAATAATTATACAAACAAGAAAAGCAAGAATTATAAATAAATTTAATTCTGATTTAACTATTTTAGTAATTTCTGTGCGAATATATGGTAAGCCCGAATAATGAATATCCAAATTATTTTCTTCACCAAATTTATCTGCTATTTTGGTAATATTATCTATTAAAGGAATTCTAGCTTTACTATTTAGTTTTTCCTTTGATAAACTAATCATCATCAAATAAACATTAGCAGTATCATTGTAAATTGCATTTGAATAAAATGGTAATGATTTTGCAATTACTAAAAGGCTGTCTAATTCTTTTTGAGAATTAATGGTATCAGGAAACACCGAAATTACATCAAACTTTTTTTCTTCTTTATTTTTAATAAGGTTAAGAATATCATATATTGAGACAACATCTTCAACACCATCCAGTTTTTCAATTCCTTTTTTTAGTTTTTTCCAATTATTAAATTTCTCTATTTGAAAGAAATTTTCATCCTCAATTCCAACAGCAAACACATTTGCTTCTTCACCAAAAATATTTTTAAAATATAAATGTTCTACATACGATGTGTCGTCTTCAGGGAGTATTTTTGTATATTCATACGACATCTTTACAAAAGTCATCTGATACGCCATAAAAACAGTAATCAATCCTAATATTATCAGGATTAAAATACGATTGCGTAGTATTATTCTAGCGACTTTTGTCCACATAAAATTTTATTAAAAATAACAGGCTAAAGTACTATAAATATTAAGTTCTGCAAAGTAATATTTTATCATTAAAACCTCAAACAATACACCATACATATATTGCTGATATTCTGTCATAAAAAAGAATTCTTGCCCTGTTGAAAAAATAATATTAATTAATTTAATAATTTGTCTGTTTTTTTTACAAATAAGCTTATTATTAAAGTAAAAATAAATTGAAAAACAGTATAACAAATAGGTCTAACTGACAATGGATTACGGATTTTTTGAAATATTAACTTTAATAGGTTCTCTAGGATTATTCCTTTTTGGCATGAAGTTGATGAGTGATTCTCTTCAAAAAGTTGCCGGTGACAAAATGAGAAATATTTTGGCAAAAATGACATCGAACCGTGTGAAGGGTGTACTGACAGGAGTATTAATTACCGCTGTTATACAATCTTCATCAGCTACAACAGTAATGATTGTGAGTTTTGTAAATGCAGGGCTTTTGACCTTAACTGAGTCAATTGGAGTAATAATGGGAGCAAACATAGGAACTACAGTAACAGCATGGATAATTTCTATTCTTGGTTTTAAAATTAGCATGTGTGCATTCTCATTACCTCTTATTGCATGTAGTTTACCATTATTATTTTCAAGAAAATCTTCAAGACATTCTTGGGGTGAGCTAATGATTGGTTTTGCAATTCTTTTTTTGGGATTGGAATTCTTGAAAACTAGTATGCCACCTGTTGATTCAGGAGTCCTTGAGTTTCTATCAAATTATGTTGATATGGGCTATGGCTCAATCCTAATTTTTGTACTTATTGGGGCTTTGGTAACCCTTATAATACAGTCATCTAGCGCCGCTATGGCACTTACCCTTGTAATGTGTAACGAGGGCATCATTCCTTTCGATATGGCAGCAGCTATGGTACTTGGTCAGAACATTGGTACAACAATTACTGCTAATTTAGCTGCCCTTGTTGCAAATATTTCAGCTAAACGAACAGCTATGGCACATTTGCTATTCAATGTTATAGGAGTAGTTTTGACTATGATATTCTTCTACCCGATTTTGCATGGAGTCGACTATGTTGTGGTTAAATATGGAGGCTTATCCGCTTTTAACTCAACAAATCCGGAGGTAGTCCCCGTTACCTTATCAATTTTTCACACTTCTTTTAATGTTATTAATACGCTTCTTTTAATTGGCTTTGCACCAGTAATAGAAAAAATTGTTGTGAAAATTATTTCATCTAAAAAGAAAGAAAAATTTAGATTAAAACATATTGAAGCCGGTTATTATTCTACTTCCGAATTAAGTATTTTACAGGCAAAAAAAGAAATTGTGATTTATGCTGAACGAAGTAAAGTAATGTTAGAATTTATTCATCAATTAATTAACGAAACCGAAGATAACAAATTTGAAAATGTTCATAAAGACATTGAAAAATATGAAAAAATTGCCGATAATATGGAAATTGAAATATCCGAGTATCTGGCAAAATTATCTGAAGGTGAATTAAGTTTGCATGGTTCAACCAGAATTAGGGCTATGAATAAAATTATTGATAATATTGAAAGTGTTTTTGATGCTGCTCATAATATTGGTCGTTCATTAAAAAGAAAAAAGGAAGAAAAAATCTGGTTTACTCAAGATATTAGAGATAATCTTAATGAAATGTTTAATTATTTGGACATAGCTTTAGATGTTATGATTAATAATTTGTCTAATGAGTATCATAATATAGTTATTGATAAAGCAGAAGAAGCTGAAAGAAAAATTAATGAACTTCGCGATTCATTGAAAATTAGTAATCGTGAAGACTTTAAACAAGGAGAATACAAATACAAAGCAAGTGTTATTTACAATGATATTTCTTCATATTTTGAAACTATGGGTGACCATATAATAAATGTTAGTGAAGCTATTGCAATTTGTAAAGAATAAAAAAAGCCTCATATTTTGAGGCTTTTTTTATTCTTTTTATTTAAACTTTTATAATAAACTTGAGCCTGTATTAGCACCTTCTCCAATATTAAAACCAATCATTATTTCGTGCGAGCCACTTGAGTAATTATGAATATTACTAAATGGATAATCAAATGCATAGCCAATGTAATATTTATCGACCTTTATACCAATAATTGCTACAATATCTTTTGAAGAACGATATGAAACACCAAGCCAGTAATTTTTCTTATAATAGCCTTTTGCATTAAAATCTAACTGAAAAGGTGTTTTTTC